>Ga0247723_1000008_pt1 | contig 139990 bp, 199 predicted proteins | sample MSEWelMarce5H_FC_FD_189079 | JGI IMG/M metagenome (GOLD analysis project Ga0247723, IMG submission 189079) | Subsurface sediment microbial communities from gas well in West Virginia, United States - MSEEL Well Study Marcellus 5H_FC | ecosystem: Environmental > Terrestrial > Deep subsurface >...
CCCTCCACCCGAGGGTGAAGACTGGTACTGGATAAGCATCTGTTGGTTAGCTCTATTACCCTGGTTTCCTGCACCCCCTCCACCCCCACCCCCATAGACACTGTATCCTTGTGAATTGTACCTAAAGTCTGTGTTAACATCTCCTTGAACATAAAAAGCAGGTGTCCCTGCATACGCCGGTGGATTTTGATTGTTACCTTGCCAATTTCGACCCCCTGTTCCACCATACCCTGTAGATGTTGCACCATTTCTTAGCCAGAGCCTATTGTTAAAAGCATTTTGAAGATATACAGTCTGATAAGTCTCTGCAGGTTGATTAAAAAATATAGTAGTCGAGTTGTTGTTTGAACCAAAAGACCCTCCGTTCTGTTGGTATATTTGCATCAATGCCATGCTACACACACCCCTGAGACCTCTCGATCCCTGAGTAGATGCAGTTGGAAAGTTCCAGTTGACCCTGTTCCCTTGCCCAGTGTGGTAATACTGTGACATAGAGAGACCATATCCTAAAACCTGATTCACTCTATTCATAGGCGCGGTCTGTGTACCCTGGTTATTCCAAGGCGTATTAGCCATTTCTAATTAAAAACAACATATTATTTTACTGTAATGTACTCGGTGATGAAAAACATCATATCACTAGAGCATGCTGAAATTTTAGCATCTATAGTTCGGTCACAACCTGTAAAGAAAGGTGACGATACAGTCCCTGATTCTTATTCATATTACAACTTGCCCGAAGTCAACATTCTGCTTGGTCTTTTGTGTGAACGAGTTTCGGCCAATTGTGGAAAAAAGCTTCTGCCTACATACTCATATACACGGGTCTACAAAAATGGTACTGAACTTAAAAAACACACAGACCGCCCGTCTTGTGAATGGTCCGTGACAATAAACCTGAGTCAGGACACGCCTTGGCCAATATTTATGGGCGGCACTGAACTAACCCTCGGTGTGGGCGATGGCTGTGTGTACCAAGGCTGTCTCATCGAACACTGGAGGACAAAATTCACAGGAAAAGAATACATACAAGTGTTCCTCCACTATGTCGACGAAAATGGACCATACAAAGTAAACTGGTACGATGCGGAACACAAAAAAGCAGATACAGCACTTTTTAGCTACAAGTACATCAGCCTAAACAACACAATAGACTGGTGGCAATCCGCAAATGTATTCAACACACAAGAATGCACTCAAATTATTAACATGTTCAAAAATAATGTTAATAAATCAACTGTCGGAGACGGTAAAATTAAAGAAAATTTAAGAAAAAGTCAGAATAATTGGATTATTAAAACAAAAGATAACCATTGGATTTATCATAAAATTTTCGAAGCTGTTGGATTCGCGAACGACACTTTCTTTAACCTTAAGATTTCTGAACTTGGTGAAGAAATTCAGTTTACAAAATACAGTGAAGATGAATACTATAATTGGCACATTGATTTTACTCCTGAAAATAATAGGAAACTAAGTGCATCTGTTCAGCTTTCGGACTCTTCCGATTATGAAGGTGGTGAGCTTGAGTTTGGTCCTGATATGGGGGTGGCTAGCAAAGATCAGGGAACTGTGATTGTTTTTCCGTCATTTATGAGTCACAGGGTGAAACCGGTTACGCGTGGAACTAGGTATTCCTTGGTCGCGTGGATTACTGGCCCTCCTCTTCAGTGAGTGTCGGTACTATTATGTACCCTTCATCTATCCACCACTTGAATGTAAATGTGTTGGGAAACATAACACTCGCATGAGCACATACATTTAAAACTGAGAATTTCTGTTTAAAATTAATTTGATCCAAAAATATAAAAAAGTGTGCAAACTGAGGAAACAATTGGGTCTTGGGCAGGTCACTTGATTTTATTACTTTGAACTTTGGTTGACCTTGATTGATCGGGACATCCAACTTTGTTTTTTCATAGTACTCATTTATACGAGTATAATATTGTCGTGTAAGTTCTTCATTATCTTCATCATTGATACCGTGTTCTATAAATCTATCGGCCTGTTCTAGCGTAACTTCATTAACAAATGTGTGGACATAGTCGGCGTCGTAGTATACAACTTGGAGTTCTGAAAGAATGTGTAGTGGGTAAGGGTTCCACAGGTACAGAAGGTCCCGGTCTTCGGGTGGGAAAAACAGTATTCTTTTGGTTCCTTTTACTTGGTGCAGGTAGTTGTCATCTAAATCATAGTGTAAAAGTGTACGAACATTCCCAAAATTAATCCATACACTATTGTTTCTGTACTGCCTTTTTCTGTCAGTGGCATACTTGTCCAAGTGGGGAAACTTTCTACTCTGGACCACATATGAGTGTGGGTCTTTCTCTTCATAAAACTGTTTGAGTGGTTTCAGAACTTGTTGTTTGAGTGAATCTTTGCATTTTGAAATTATATTAGATGATCCAAATAAATTCGATGAACTGATGTTTACTTCAACTTCTGTATTTTCGTCCAGTTCTAAATCTTTTATTTCGTGTCTGAATTTTATTGGGATGTCGTTGTTTCTCGTACCCTCTTCGACATCAGATATGTACCAAGAGTTTACAGCTTCGTTCAGCTCACCTTCTGAAAACACGAAATGAAACCAGCCAGCCGGAATAAACACACCCTCACCGGGACCTATTGTAATTTCTGATTTGTGTGCAGTGTAGTACAGTGGATAAAGAATTTTGTCCGGAAATTCATCTTCTATTTTGGAATATCTCCTTTCACTGAAAAACTGTTCAACATTCATGCTGTATCTACATATGAAAAAATAAATCAAGATAATAGAATGGAGACGCTGGTCTATGCAGATTCAAGAAATCGTGATTCAAATCTGTATCCTTCAGGAAACTCGTATGTGCTCCACCTGACCAATCCTCTCAAGGGTGTCACCCAAGTGGATCTTGTTGCGGCTGAATTTCCAAATACATTCTATAATTTGTTGAATGGAAAGGCTTGTATCACCTTTAACGGTACCGAATTTCATCTGAGTCCAGGGTACTATACTGCCGGTGGTCTCGCGGGTGAGTTCAACAACAGGCTCCCACCAAGTCAGAATGGATATCAATTTTCAAATGTAAATTGGATATGTTCCCAGGGTAGGTATCTGTTCGTGTCTGGCTCCTCCTTTACACTTTCAATTTCGAATTCAATTTCAAAATTAGTAGGTATACCTGCAGGGACTTATACTTCCAACTCCACCTCTACTGACGAGGTCCTGAATCAGATGTATGGGGGAAGTGCATGGTTTATAAAGTCTCACAAGATGGCCGACTTTTCAACTAATGAATTCATATTTTTGGACATAGAGGAGCTCAGGACCCCAACCACTTCTGAGGCACTCGCTATGAAACCTGACGGTTCAGGAACATTCAGCGGTGCAAATGCACGAAATTCATTTGGTATGATTCCTGTCAATGTCAACTCTGGGGCGGTCAAGTCTTTCAACGAGGGTTCTGATTTTGAAATCAAAATTGAGTATCCCCACCCGATAGATGTCATAAGTCGTCTGACGATACGCTGGGTGGATGCCTCCGGACAACTCGTGAGCTTTAATGGAATAGAAAACAATGCCGCCCTGCTCAGATTCCACCAGGACAAGAAAGAGCCCCCGCCGCCCCCGCCTGAAATAGACAAGGTTGAACTCAGAAGAATCCTGGAGGACATGATTACAGTTCAGAAACCACAAAAGGAGGAGGAAAAGCGTCCTCTTGTGGGTCGTTGGACCCTGGTTATTTTTTTGATTTTAGCTGTAGTTGTCTATTATTACACGAAACGAGTTAGCGCCGTGGTTCCTGTCGTTCAGGGTCCACCTGCTGTGAGACCAGCCCCACTTGTTTAGCGGGTCACTGCGTAGATTGGCTGGCCTGGCTCCTTGATCTGCACATTAGTCACCAGAGCCTTGATGCTCAGGTACACCAGGATGGACAGCAGGGTGGTGAAGATGGCGCTCAGCACATAGTACTGGCCGCCGTTCTTGCTCACCTGAACCACCTGGGAGATCATGTAGCGGACTGCGTCCATCCATGCGACCGCGGCCGCAAAGGAGAAACCTGCCACAATAGAGTTCAGAGACTGGGACTCGAGCTGGAGAGCAACTGAACCAACAACACCTGCCATATGTACTATTTATCACGAAAAAAATCTTCCTCCTCTTCTTCGTACTCCTCCTCCTGAAGAATTTTGGAATATTTCACCTTGGATGGAAGCTCGTCCTCTGGCTCTTCCACCTCGACTTCAACAAACTCTGTGTACTGACGCGTTGGCTGATATGGGACAGGGTCATTTATATTCAATCCTGTTATATACTGTTCCATCCATTAAACCTAATTTAGTTATACATTCTGTCCTGCCCGGTCTACCGCATTCTTGAGTGACTGTTCCAGTGGGCTCTCTGGGACCCAAGAGTCCCAAGTATCGAAACACTCATTCATCTTGACAATCATCTCATCTGTGCCTGTGTACCGTGTAAACTCATTCCCTTCTGAGTCATCTACGACGCCTTCCGAATCTGTTTCCCACTCCTCTTCATCCTCCTCGTCTTCCTCATAAATTTCAGGAAAAAGAGTTCCAACCTGTTTTCCTGCGACATTTCGGGCCGCAAACATAAGTCCTATCTGGACATCCTGTTGTGTCACCACATCACGGCCACAAGCCTTGGCGTAATGTGATGCCAGAACAACTCCGGACTCGAGCACAGGCAAAAAGAGGTCTGAGATCTCCTGGGGGATCTCTGTCGCCATACTTAGTTACCTGGGAATCTGTTTATCTGACCGTACTCCTCATTGTTGGGGAACAGAACACGACCCTCCTTGAAAAAGTTATAACTTACTGCATAGACCCTGATAAATCTACTCTGACTACTTGAATTCATTGTCAATTCTAAAACTTGATTATTAATTCGAGACATGTTCACCTGACCGCACGGTACTGGGTTTTCTGGATCTAGGCTGAATGAATACATATAGAACTTTCGATCGGGTACACGGGTGTGGTACTCCATCGCCTGGACCACCCTCAGGTACAGTGGGACACCTATGTTCTTGTCTATTCTGTCAGCGTTGTTCAATTTTAAAACTAAATTGGAAAGTTGTTCTGAGGTACCGTTTGTGTAGGAAGTCAGGTCACCACTGAAATATCCGTCAGTTGTGTAATCAAATGAAAATGCATTTGTATTTTGGATGACCAAGAACAGTTCTTTAACTGGATTCATAAAACCTAACTGGAGTCTGACATTGTTTACGCCTTGAGGTGCAAAAAATTCGACTCGTTGGATTTGCTCATAGATCTGGATATCTCTTTTTAATTTAGTTCCTAAATAGGCATACTCTACGAGGATCTGCATATTTATAGGCAGGGTGTATTCGTACACTGGTATGGTGAAGAGTGATGACTTTCTGAGCACGACGCGCAGCTCTACATGTGCGTCTCCCATCTCAAATCCCTTTTGAAAACAGGAAAAGGGCAGGGGGAGGGTGTATTCAGAGTTTACAGTGGCTGAAGTTGCGGGATAGACGCGGCCCGAAAGGTACTGGAGGGTAGTCTGCTTGCCCTTCGGGGTCTTCAAGTCGAACATCATCTCGATGTACTCGCCGTATAGACGCTCAACCATCTGACCATCGTACAAAATTTCAACATATTCAATCATATATGTCATCACCGAGTCGCAAAAGGCGGACGGGATAATTGGAGGAATGAATTTTAGGTATACATTTGTGATTAGATCACCTCTTTTTGTAATTTGTACCAAGTTATCAGTGCCGAAACGGACATCTGTATCGAAGGACAACACCTCGAGGCGTTTTGCAAATGGAATTTGACCGGTGTATTTTTCTAAAAAGTATGTTATTTCAGGGTCGCCTACAAGCATAACATCGTCTGCCCCAAAGTAGGCAAGTGTGGCTCTTCCAGCCATCTCTGATATTTACACCTAAAAAAAGAAGGCTTGGTTTAGTGCACGCTTCGCGTGTTCGAGTGGACTCTATGAGTCCTAACACTTAGTGCACCTGTGAAAAGTTGAACATGAGTCCGGCCAGACCATTTTCGATTCTTAATATGTTATAATTCATAGCATACACACGAAGGAGTCGACCGGTCGAAGTAAGTGGATTCAGTGTGAGCTCAAGAGCTACATCCTTGATTCTGCTCAGATTAACCTGTCCTGTTGGTCTTGGATTCATAGGGTCATTTGCAAACGAGTAGACATAAAAAGCTCGTACTGGTGTGACATTGTATTTTTGAAATGTCTGCACATACTGGAGGTATTGCGAGTCGACCACTTGTCGACTCAGAAACTCCTGACCGTTGAATTTCAATCCTAAATTCAAAAGTCCGTTGTTTGAAAAGTCATACGGTGCCTGTCCTGCATTTTGAATTACAATGTATAATTCACGGACAGGGTTCAGGAACGGTAGACTAAACACTCCTGTTGAAAAATTTGGTTCAAGAATAAATGATATAGCCTGGGACTGTGTAATAAGGTATTCGAGCCTGTTGTTATTCATCCACTTGGTTTCATTTTCGGACAAGAATCCGTACTCGACAATCATCGTCATAGACATACTCTGATTCAGGGATGAAATATTAGAAACAAATGTCAAATTGGAAAATGGTTGGAGTGTCACGGCAACCTCGAGATCAGATCTTCCGAGTGCACACACCGGAATGGAAAGTTCTGAATTTCCATAGAAATAGAATGGTAAATTAGTGTAATATGTCCGGCCCGGATCGAACACATTGGAAGTGTCTTGTTTTCCAGTCAGCAGTTTGAGTCCGGGCTGATTTTCATATGGAACATACAAATCATTGTACAGTTCGATTTGTTCACCGGACAAGCTCTGGATGACTTGGCCGCCAATTCTGAGGTCTGCTTGTTGTATAGCGTATGTACCGACCGAGTCCACATAGGTGTAGACGGGCACCAAGTTACTTGCGAAAATTCCGAGAGAAAAGACGGTATTGGCATACACGGATGTTGTTGTTCCGGTTGATGTTAAGAATGATACAGATGCAAGTGCGGGCGTAACAGGTGATGCATTTGGGATGTAAAAAGGTATTCCCACGACATATGGCGGGAGCAGACCGACGCTAATCACGTGGGTCGCTGTAGTTGTGTAAGAGCCCGTGATAGACACAGTCACGGATTTGAGTACATCCTGTGTACACAAAACTGCTTGGAGATAATACAACCCACCCACATAAATTGCAATTTGAGAACCGGCTCGTGCAATTTGATTGGTGCCTCCGTACTGGGTCCAACCTGCTCCGTTAAAGTTGATTGGCGAACTCAAAATAAAACTTGGAATGTTCGGCACAAACATAAGACCGTTTTGAGGATACGACGAAGTTGGGATCAGGGCTGTGTTCTGGATAAAGTGAATATAAGAAACATTTGAACCCACAATTGTATCTGTAGTGACGGACCCTGTCAAGCTCTGCATTGTGATGTCGATAAAGTAGGGTAGTGAAGTGTACGAAACATACACTGGGAGCATAAAGTCCAGACTGGCAAATCCGTACTGGCCCTGGTATGTCGTGTAGGTGTATGCATTTGCACCGCGTGTGCCGTTGCTAATCGTGACACTCGTAGTTGTACTTGTTTGGAGAGCAAGCACAACTGACATCAGAAATGTTCCGGTTTGGTTGAATGTGAAGCTGTTGGCCGATCCAGGTATTAAAGTTGTCAAAGGAGTTACGGGTGAAGTGTATCGTGTAAAGCTTGGAAGGGCCATTTGTGTTCCGGACACGAGGCCCGCGCTTGGACTTACTATAAACATATCGTCAACGGGTCCAACTGATATCCACGAACCTGGTTCGAGAATTCCGCCTATTGGTAAAGTTCTATAATCTATGTACATGTAAACCACTGAACTTCCGGGTGGAATTGTAATATTTACCGGAATTGAAAATATGGGTGTGGGGGTTGTCGCGGACAGGGTCAGCACGCGCTCAGACAAAAACTGAGCAGTGCCCGGGTGACCATCGGTTGTACTAATTCCGAAACCTATGGAATATGTTGCGGTCGGTGCAGTTGTTATAAATGACCCCCTAATACAATACTGACCAGGAACTGTAAAACCTATACAGCCCTGCAAAGACTGGAAACAAAAAGTAGAACCAGAAACTTGAGAAATATTCAGATATTTTGAAAAATCCAGATATACATAATTTTGTGCCGTGTCGCCGGCTCGAGTCACAAAGCGAAACGGTGTTGTTGCGTTTGTTGAGGGTATAATTTGGGTTTGAGTTTGGAAATAAATACCGGATCTTTTTGCTGCGGATGGGATGCCGCTTCCTCTCGTCCAACCACCTTGTTCGAGACTGAAATCAGAGTATCCCACGAGATAACTTCCAAGAGGGACTTGTTTGTGGAAACTCGTAGATGTAACTAGATAGTTCAAGTTACCGTCGGGTAACACATTATCAAAATTTTTGGGGTCCAGGCCCCAAAATGTCGCCTGGCCAGGTTCTACAGTCACATTTGAATATGAAATAAAACCAAATTTACTTATATTTGCATCATAAATCACATTTGTTGTAAGGGTCGTACCTGTAATGTAAACAGTGTTACCTGAATTGATGGTCCCGGTCGTTTGGGACTGGATCGTGAATGTGACGCTTGTCGCCGTGTAGCTCGCGACAGTCATATTTCCGGTCACGGCCGAGGTTGTGCCTACGTACCCGGTAAAGATGTTGTAGTTCGGGAGGATATTTCCAGTATTAAATGGAATTGTGATGCTCGTACCTGTAACTGGGGCTACAGATGCACTGGTCAAGTAAGGGACTGCTGGGGCGTTATTCATCCACCCAAAAGTAGTTTGGAATTGAGATTGTAAATTGGTGGAGTAAAAGGTGATGCCTAAAGTGGGCCCACGAATATACCTCCCATCGATACTAATTTTGGGATAAAATCCAGCCTCACTGGCAATATTAGACCAATTCCAATCATTACCTGGATTGTTCAGAAAAGGCATATTAAGTTTTAAAGTCATGCCCCTGACAATGTCACCTTTGAATGGAATTTTACATATAGATTGGGTCCCGAAGGCTTGTTGGGTTCCGGTAAAAGGGATATCGTACGCCTCGAGCACGAATGGGGTGTTCCTCGAGTAAAGTCCCTGGAAATAAGTGACACTCGGGCTCCCTGTAAGATACGCATCTTGTTGGCCCACTGCAGCCAACTGGATGTATCCAGCTGATGCCATCTAATACAAACTCAGGTTTTTTTAAAGTAAACAAACTTCACCGCGTCCAATTTTAATTCATAATTTGAATGTTAAATACAGGAATGAGTTTTAGTCTCAAGAGGTTCGATCCCTCGAAGATGAGGAATGACCGGGTGTGTGTATTCATAGGCAAGAGAGGTACGGGAAAGTCCACACTCGTGACTGACATCCTTTGGCACAAGCGGGGCATCCCAGCGGGAATAGCAATGTCCGGTACCGAGGATGGAAACGGGCACTACCGCCAGTTTATCCCGGACCTTTTCGTCTACGGAGACTACAACCGGGAAGCCATCGAGAAAATCATGGAAAGACAACGCAAAATTGCAGCCCGGGTTGGAAAAGAAAAACTTCCTCCTGTGTTTATCCTTATGGATGACTGTATGTACGATAGAGCCTTTATGCGCGATACAGTCATGAGAAGCCTGTTTATGAATGGACGCCACTGGAACATATTCTTTATGATGACCACACAGTATGTCATGGATATGACCCCTATGATCAGATCAAACACAGACTATGTGTTTGTACTCCGAGACAATGTCAAACAAAATAGAGAAAATTTGTACAAATGTTTCTTTGGAATGTTTCCGAGTTTTGATTCCTTCTGTCAGGTGATGGATGCGTGCACTGAAAACTACGAGTGTCTCGTACTGGACACCACTTGCAAGACTAACAAGATTCAGGACATGGTGTTTTGGTACAAGGCTCCGATCCGAAAAAATTTCAAGGTTGGGAGCCCTTCATTCTGGCAGTTTCACCAGAAAAACTACAACCCCAGACACCAAGCAAACCACCCAGTCACAAATCCGCCAAGAGCTCGGGGCGCGCCGACAATTGTTGTGAAAAAAACAAGATAATAACAAATGATGAACTATGATCCGAATGCGGGTATAGATATGATTAAGGATATCGAAGTCGAAGAGAAAAAAGATGGTGTCCCCACAGGACTGCTTCGAAACGAGCAGGAAAATAAAATTGATAAATCTCAAATGGCAGAGTTTTCTTCACCAATTGAGGAAGTTATGGCGGGTCCAGGCCAGATGATGCAAGACGAAGTTATGGGGTCTTCCAGAATTCCTATTGGACAAAAGTCTTCATACAGATCCGAGGATCAGGGTGAGCCCAAAAAGGGCAAGTCAATCAACCCTTTTGGACTTACAGATGATCAGTTTCATGCTGCGATCGCGGGCATCGTCGCAGTGGTTGCATTCTCCAAGCCCGTCCAGACCAAACTAATTTCAATGGTTCCTAATTTTCTGAATGAGGCCAGCGAGCTTACACCGACTGGGATGGTTGTTTCTGCTCTGGTTGCGGCTTTGATATTTTTCTTTGTGAAGCAGTATCTGGCGAAGTAGGAACCAACTCCGTAGGAGTTGTGACAGCGAGGCTTCATGAAGTTTTTGCTTCACTGGCTCCAACTGCTTTCGCAGTTGACGGGTTTTCCCCCACCTTTTCTCCACAGTACATCTGGGACTGTACCGGAGAATACACCCCGAGTGATGTGCATATAGACCTAAGGTCCCTAAAATTGTCCCAAAACCTCTGTGTGTGATCATATTCAGTCACAGTGAGATGAGCAAGCTCATGCAAAAATACATACATCGCGGACTCTATATCTTCACCATCGATGCAGATATAGATCTCGTATCCCTTGTTTACATTTGATCCTACTATCCCTGAGTGCCTATCGGTCCCTGTGATTATTGCATTTTTGTTGCAAATTAGTTTCCACCTGTCCTCGTGTGGGAGACCCTTCTGGATAATCTTGTAGCGCCTCTTAATCTCTTTTAGCATAGGTGGGTCCTCTGTCATAGCTACAAGGTCAGCGAAAACCGCTACAAGGACCCCGAGTACTAACAGACTCATCTACTATTGCTTTACAAAAACAAATTGGGAATATATGTCCGAAACTAGCCCGTTTGGGGTTTTCAGCATAGGCTCCCATACTACCATCTTGAACCCATATGTGCTCATGGAACTAATAAACAGGTCCTTGTTCAGGAGTGGTTCCTCCTTGGCACCCTGTGCATAGTATGGCCCGTCCATGAGGTGCACCATCAGCTTGTCACCCCGGACCTCCAGACTGTTTCCGAGTCTGTCTACGAATTTTGAACTAGAATTCAAAATTGACTGGAGTCTAGTATTGTCAGGAGTGATCCCGATCAGGTACCCCCCTTTTTTTACAGCCTGTGCTATAGCCCAAACAGACTTTGTGTATGTATCCATATTTTCAAATATGTAGTGCAGGGCAAAGTTGTAGCACACGACATCATACGGCCCCCATGCAAGTGTGTTTGTAATGTCACCCGGTGGAAGAAACCAAATTCCGTAACCACTTTCGGTCGACCGATTGACCGCCTCTCGGAGTGATCCAGGGTCAGGGTCAATAGCCGTCACTTTTAGATTCTTAATTAGATTCCACTTGTGGATATCACCTCCTCGGCCACATCCACAGTCAAGGACGTGTTGGCCCGGTTTTACCCAATCCAAAATTAATTTTCGCTTGCAGTTGTTGTGTAGCTTGCGTAGTTGGTCCATAGTTATCAGGGTGCTCTGCTCTTTAACAGGTGGGGGGCCCGGGGTCGCACGCTTTTTTCAATACTTAAAGAAGACCCTTACTGAGTAGGTACATACAGATGGGTACTCTCGAGCAGGACTACATTACTGTTCCAGGCCAGGTTTTTGCGTGCGTTTCATTTGTTGGCCCAGATTTGCCCCAGAAGAATGAGAAGTTTGGGATGAAGATTCGTGGAGCTTTTGCGACCCGCGATGAGGCGGCGAGCCACGCCAAGCGTCTGCAGAAGGAGGATGCATTGGTTGATATTTATGTGGTCGATATGTACAAGTGGCTCCTGATCCCTCCTGATCGTGAGCAGATTGATGATGTGCACTATCAGAATGAGAAACTCGAGGAGATTATGAGCAAGTACAAGGAGAATCAGGCAGCCGCAGCCGCAATGTTCGAGAAACGCAAGCGGGATGCGGTCGCCAAGCCCATCGGTGGAGAGTTCCCCTTCATTGACCCGTCGGATGAGAATTCCAAGTTTTACTCCAAGCCCGATGTGCCTCCGATCCCACACCCCGCGGAAGTTCTGGAGGACCTCAAAAAGGAGTTCCCGGACAAGCCAATCGAGGAGCTTGTCAAGATGGCCGACGATAAGGTGGCCCAGATTATCGAGGAGCGCCGCATCGAGACAGACGCCAAGGTACAGAAGGTTATGGACAGTATCAAGGAGGACGCAGAGGCGGCCGACTCACAGGTTTGAATTAAAAATATCCATAAAATATAGTGATGTTCATTATTACATTGTTTGGGTGCGCACTTGTAATATATCTAGTCTGGTTATCAATTTCAAGCATCAAAACAAGTTGTCCCCCGCGGATCTCGCCAGCAGTAAATGCTTATGATAACCAGTATGATGTGTTTAGAGATATGGAGCCCAAATCACAGGTTCGTGAAAACCCATGGGTTGGATTTTTACAAGAAGATCTGACAAAAAATAGAACGGGTCCTATTGGTAACTTTATAGGGAACAATTCATCTTCGGGTAAGCTTGTGCTTTTTCCAGTTATTTAGTTGGATTAATAATAACAGGTCTCATATTTGTCAATAAAATTCCAATCACAATCCCAATAAGAATCCCTAACACGATGGGATTGTTCTTGAGTTTATCGATTTGATTTTCGGCCGGTGGTGGGGCTTGTCTGAACATAGGCATGGGTGAAGGTGCCGCCGGCCATTCGTTCGCCGGTGGCTCAGACTCTTCGTTTTTTGACGACAGGAACGGAGGAGGATGGCGTTCGCTCATTGTCTTCATCGTCACTCTCGTTTTTATCTGGAACAACAAATCCTTCTAAGTTGCCATATTCATCTGCATCTTCATCGTCATCATCAGTGTACTCTTCGTCCTCGTCCTCATCCTCGTCGTCCGTATCGGGCTCCTCTGTGTCGTAATCCTCCGCAGAATAATCATCTTCAACCTGTTCAACTGGCTCATAGCGAACCGGGGGCTTAGAGACGCGACCGCTACGGGTGCGCACCTCAACCGCGTGCGAATTCTCCGAATTCTCACTGCCCGTGGGATCTGACTCTGGCTGGGACGAAACTTGAACCTGCTCCATCCTCTGGGTATTCTTGTATCGTCTCGTTTAAGTACTTTGGAAAGAAGTAAAGACCCTTTGAAAGTGCAATTTCATTTATAACAAGTTCTCCGTCATATGCAAGTTGTCCCGCGATGTCATTGAGTCTGTCTTGATAGACAGTGTCGTCTGCGTGCCGAACACCCAACCCTATGTCCCTTATGTTTTCGACTGCGGTGTACAGAGCCTTGGCCGAAAGGTCTATGTCCGTGTCTAATTTATTCTTAAAAAGGGTCATGTTATTGAGGAAGCGTTGCCAGCTCACCGGATCTAGGCCAGAGTAGGGATGCACCGCCTGTTCGAACTTCAGGAACTGACCTTGTGTTCCTTTGGGTGATAAGATCCATAAAACTGCTATTAGGAGGGCTACCAACAGTAACGACTTCATCTACTATACTCGGAGGAAGAATATGCTCAGACCCAACGAAGCCCTTACACTCCTCATTGAAACACCGCTGACTCACACGACCTTTACTCAATAGAAACCAAACATGATTTGACTTGTGATCATCTCGGATCCGCTCACAATATTTTGAATCCGTCTGAATGTACCAAGCATCACTCCCCTCTTCCATTCTCTGAATCTTTTTCACTTGAGCTCTCCGCTGTCCAGGGAGATACCTTTGGATAAACTCCTCGATACAATCACTTCCGGGAGCATCAACCTCCTCCTCGACCTGCTTTTCATTCGTCGGACACCTAATAGAAAACAAAGAAAGTGTCTCTGCGTTCGGTTCCTTTGAAAACTCCTTCCCATCCAGAGTTCGCCACGGAAGATACGGTCCACCCGATGGCTTTTTGTGAGACCAGAGCATCCGGAGCCCAGACCCCCCATACACACTCGAATCAATCACCTGCGACCAATCCAACCCTTCCACATCTGGAAGGTCCAAAATAATTTTTGAACGGTTTGCGGTTGCTTGTTGTTTCGTAACCTTCAGGTCCGGCCAGTGAATGTGGACCCCGCTCTTTATCAGTGAGTCCTTCACGGGCCGAGGCTGTGCTCGGGCTATGCAGCACCTGCCCGGACTCCCGAGTGACTCGTGGATACATCTACAAATTCTCAATAGAAATTCATCCGATAGTTTTTCAGGTGCTTTGTAGTCAAGGTCGACAAAGAACTTGAAAACATTGGTTTTCTGTTCAACCACATATAGTTTTGTGCGTTTGAGTTCCTGGATGTAGACACGGAAAAAGTGGTCCATGTCTTCATCAAGGACGAATAGGATCCCTCCGTCCATAAGGGTATGTGTTCCCGGCGCCTTGGGGACAAGCCAGGCATCCATTATCTATTAAGGGCAACTAGTCTCTAAGTTCAGTTGCTACGCAACTGTGATACCACGAAGTGGCGCTCTGCGAGACACAGGCACAAAGTGCCTGAATCAGTCTTCCTCGTCGGAGGAAGTCTCGAGTGATACACGGGCCCAAAAGCTCTTCACTTTCTCACTCTTTTTGGTCTCCTCTTGAACGGGGGCTGGGTCCGGGGCCGGGGGTGCCTCTTCTGGGGCTTTTGGTGGTTCGGGCACCTCTTCCTCTGCATCCTCCAGTCTCTCAATTTCATAACACAATCTGCGAATGGTCAGTTTCTCTGCAAGCTCCTCGGCGGTCGTTCCGTCATTCAGTAACTTGGCCAATTTTTCGGCATACCACATCTTGCTGGGCGTCATCCTGTTATTACTTTTCTAAATTTTGTATGAATTTTAAACACATAAATCCACATTCTTTCCATAAAGTACGCCTCTTCTGGGTTTGTGGTCGTGTGCTGTTTGAGTAGGTTTTCGTAGTACTCTTTTGGCCGGGAAAGGATAAAGTCGCGCCGGACTCCAAAGCATGCGCCTACATACATCAAGATGGCCGGAAACTCGACATCGGGACCTATGTGCTCTTTGGTCCACTCACCCAAATGTAAAGGACAGGGAGTCACCCCTGGGCGGGTCTCGTGGAAATCTTCCGGCACATCAACCAGTTTCATATTAGGCGTGTACCCTTTTTTAAGCATATTCAAGTACCACTCCTGAAAAGGAACATCCCCGTGATCAAATGGATTTCCTTGTAAAAATAAAACAAATTCAGGAAGTGAATTGTAATTTTCAACTATAAAGTGGAGATAGGTGTGGGCCTCGCGACCGATATTCTCAAGTGGAATAGTCCCCTCGAGAGCATCGCCTTTGTTGTACACATGGACTTTGTATGGAAGGTTTCGGGTCCAATCGATGGACTCGTTGTATCTCGCGACAACAACTTCCATCAAATTCTAAGATTAAAAGGAGTCTTGTTTTTATTTCGAATTGCGAACATAAATTCAGGGTTTGTAATGACGTGCGCACGAATCATCGGCCACAAGTTTTGTCTATTTGTAATCCCTTCAAGGGTATCGAATTCACATTGATCATTTTCGTCATAATTTTTTCGGAATGGTACAACATTTTCTTCCATTTTTTCCTTTTCTTCCTTGAATCTTTGGACTATGTGTTTGTGTTCGATAGGGGTCATTGGGAGGTCAAAGACGTAGACGTGGTAGTGGTTGATGACACTGACACCGTCTTCGATGTCTTTAGGTTCAGGGGTATCGGTCGAAAACTTGAAGTAGGCGTATGAGCCTCGCTTCAGGTTGATCGTTCCTCGTGTTTCTTCCTCGAGTTCTCTAATTGCACAGCGAAGTGGGTTGAGAATCTCGCGTCGGCGACACCCGCCGGTTACAAAAGTCCACTCTTTGTAGCGCCTATCATGCACTAATAAAAAGTGTGGAATTCCTTCAACTTGGCTCATTGGTATTGCTACTGCTTTGTGTCTTTCCCGAGTCATCATTCTGACTCTTATCTAATTTATCTTCACTAAAAAATTCCTGGAGTTTCCCGCTGCGCTTATCATAAGATATAAGAAACACTATAGCCGCGAGAATAACCCACAGCCAAAATGGCATTTAAAAGGACTATACATTTTTTTACTATTTAGTTGGCGTAGAGGACTGATCCGAGGCCGTTCTGGATTCTGAGCACATTGTAGTTGACTGCGTACAGGTAGGGTGAGGCCACATTGGGGTTGGTGAGTGCGGCGAGGCCGGTGCGTCCGGTGGTCGGATCTGACAGGCCCACTGGGGTCAGAAGGCGGTATGTGTCGATACGAGAGAAGTTCAGTGTGCCGGTCGGCTGGCTCTTTGAGGTGTCCAGGCAGAAGCTGACAATCGCCACATTTGCAACCTGCTGGTTGTGCACATATCCGTAAGGTGTGTTGTAGTACTGGGGGAGGTCGACCCACTGGCCCAGGTGCCGGAACTCGCCAAGATCCGTGCCGTTGATCTGCTGTTTCAACATAAAGTTGGCAGCGGACTGAGCATTGTTTCCGTTCTGGAACACAGTGTTGTAGTTCTGGGACTGGAATGCCAGGAACTTGATTGGCTGAGCAAGGGACAACTCCTGGGTTGAGTTTGGTCCGATTGGAACACGCACAACCTGGTGGATGAGCATGTCGTGGCTATTCTCCGCAAAGAACTTGCGCTCGGACGCATCCAGGTAGATGAAGTTGGCCCAGCAGATGAAAGTCAGACCGGCGTATGTGTTGGTCGAGGTGGAAGTGCCCGGGAAGAAACCAATCTGGGAACCGACCATCTGGGCCTGTGTCGGTAAGCTGAGAGTGGGAGTCGTGTATGTAACAGTCACGGTTGTTGCATTAGAGCTGCTCACCACCACTGGGCCGATGAATGGCAGACCGACCACATATGAACCCGCCTGGATTCCAGTGTTGGAAATTCTGTTAATTGACAGAACTGTGGATGTCGTGGTGATGTTTGTGGCGCCAACCACAACGGCACTGGTTGTTGGGCTGTAAATGTTGATTGTTGAGTTCTGTGAGTACAGCAGGTTGCTGTATGCGCTGTTCGAGTAGTTGATGGCAATATTCGAGAAGAATGTTGGGTACTGAGTTGCGGTGACGCGTGTGGTCACATTGGAAATAGACTGGACCACAGCGCAAGTGTTTGCATCTGGGGTCAGAATGTTAGACAGGAGCTGACCTGGGAAAATTGGGCCCGTGGTGCTGAGCACGACCAGGTTGGCCGTGTTGGGGGTCGTGGTGTCCGAGTAGCTGTAAAACACATTAGCAGTGGCTTGAGGGAATGCTGGCAGAAGTGGGTTGGTCGTTGGGCCAAAGTTCACGGTCTGATTCAGAGAGGATGACCAGGTGATGCGCAGCTCCACATCGTGGAACTGCAGGGCCACCAGAGGCAGAGCCAGGAAGTAATCCTTGCAGAAAAACAGCTTCATTGGGAAGAATGGACCCTTCTGGTTGGTCGGGCCAGTCGTGTTCGCGTTGAGGTAACGGGTCGAGAAGGTCTGGGCGCCCACAACCGGCTCCACATCACTCATCCACTGGAAGTCCTGTGTGTCCACAACCTGACCTCCGATCAGAAGCTCAACCTTGTCAATCACCTTAGACCAGTCCAGGTTAGAAATTGATGCATTATTTAAATCACGGGCGCTAAAGTACACATAGCTTAACAGATCACCCTTTTTCTCGAAGCGTACAAGGGACACACCACCTGCCTGTGGCAGACCCTGAATTACCTGACGCTCAATACTCTGAGCGTAGTGGGTGTACCGCTTGTAGTTCGAACGAAAGAATGAGACTTCGGGTTTTCCAGTCAGCCAAGTGTCCTGGGCCCCGGTAGCGACGAGCTGAACTATGCCTCCGCTCATTTTATAATAGTAGTATAGTTTTTTTTTCAACTAGTTTGCCGATAGCGGCTCTTGAACAAATGAATTCTTTTCGAGTTGCTTTATGGCAATGTCGAGTGTGTCGACCCAAGGGTTCTTGGTGCCCTTGAACTCGTTGAACTTGTCATATGATGGTTTTGTATATGTCTGGTTGAGTGCGGTGCCTCCTCCGACACCGCCAGCCTGAATAGGGAAAGCAATAGATTCGTTTCTGATGTTTGTCATTGCTCCGCCCGCGTTGACGGGGTCGTCTCTCACATTCATTCGGCCGGCATTTCCTGCTCTGTCTGGGTTTGTTCTGTTGTTTGAGAGGTGCGGCAGGGACTTGTCGTGCAGGGCGCCGTCATAGGGCTGGGACACATTGTATTGACCGGGGCCGAACTCGAGAGTGTCTCCACGGAAGCCAGTCTCTTGGCGGATAGTCGTGCGCCGAGTCTTGATCTGGTCCGGGCGACCCTCGAACCCACGGAGTGCGCCGCCTTGGCCCTGGCCACTGTTCTGTGCAGGGTCTCTGTGCCAAGCCTTGCTCGCCTTGGCGGGGTGGGTCACAGCTCCCATTCCACCGGCGCCGCCATTCTTCACGACCGGGTTGGGCGGACCCTCGGCGCCTGGAAGAGTCGTCAGACGCTCCTCATTAATGTTATTAGGCAAAACACGGAAAAACTGCTGGAAACCACCCGTCGCGGACACATCCGGACCGACTCCCAAACCGGGTCCCACATTCAGACGCTCAACTGGGGGAAAGTTATTCATCTTGTTAGTAATGTTCTGACGGTCATACAGGTTGTACACTGGTTGACCATAGGGCGAACGAGTTGCGTTTTTAGATCTGTCTTGAAGGGACGCCACCTCATTCTTGGGGGTAAGGCGGAAATCACCGATTCTTCTACCCAGCTCGGGCGTCATTATTTTCACATCTTGGTAGTCCTGCCAGTGCTCACCTGGATGAGCCATCAGATCAATGTCTCTCTGGGTAATTGTTGGTATCATTTTCTTAGGTGCGGGTTGCGTGGTTGCTGAATCATCGTCCTCACTCAGACGCTTTCCAGCAAACACTAAACCAACGACGGCCGCTATTGCTAACGGGTCCATATTACTATATTATAGGTTTATTTTTTCAAGTTGTATCTCTGTGAGAAACGAACATTCTGATCAATAGTGTATGTGCTGATGGGATCCCATGTCAGGACCCGGAGAGGCAAATTCACATAGCTATTGGGGAAGTCGTAGGGAGCCTCTGTGTAGGGTTTCTTCCACGCGAGCGTGTCGACTGGACGAAGGGCAGACTCTGTATCTGCTATGTCCGTCATAGTCACCGTCGCTGGACCCTGCCACACGCCTTCCTCAAGGGTGACACCCCCAGTGCTATAATACATCTGAGGCATCTTGTTATTGACAGGGATTTTAATTTAGAGTCAAGCGCTTTGCGCTTGGAACTTGCGAAGCATGCTTTGCCGATTCCGAGTGCTGAAGCACTCGATTTTATCTCCCGTTTCCTCCTCTCATTTGGGTCTGTTCGGGGAAGTGGAACCGGCTGCTGTCAATGTCACAAGCGGCGCCTCCACTCTCCTTGCAGAATGGCGAAAATGGTTTTCCGTGGCACGCCTGAGCAAACGCCGTCTGATCGTTTGGAATAGTTGTATTTGGCATTGTGTAAAAGTTGCGCTCGGCATCACGACGACGCTCGAATGGGTGAATCTGGCTCCACTGCTGCTGAACCTCGGTGCGGACACTCGGGTACCAAGCAGCCGCTGGACGGTCCGGCTGATCAACATAGTCTGTCATCAACACATTACCCATTGGGTTATCCAGTGAAGGCATGGACACATTTCCACGCAAGGGACCGGCGACACGCGCATCACCCTGTGCTGGACGCAATTTTGAATCCTTAATCATATTTGAAATTGACATGTAATACAGTATAGCTAACACAAGACCACCAAGCGCCAGGATCCGAGTGTCCCGGTTAATCAAAAATACAATAACGCTCGCATATATTATAAACCGTGCTGTAGATGACACACGCTCTTTCGATGTCTGGCTCGACGAGGGCCAAAACATAAGCATCTGATCTGGATTGAAAAGGTCCTTTGGATCCATATTAGTATATATTACTAAATTAATTGAGCTTCGGGAACCCCCCCTTGCCCTGCATCATTTGGGACATCATCTTCTGTACACTGCTCATGAGCTTTGCCTCGTCGAGCTGGCCACCATCCTCAATTTCCTTTGCAAATTTCTGGGCTGTGCCTTCGACCATCGCAAGCATCTCTGGAGGGAGCATACTGATAGATGTGCCCAACATATACATATTTTGAACATGAGACCATACGGCCGACTTGTTGTTGTCGGTCATCTCGGGCCACACATCAACGACGCCAATTTCCTTCATAAATTTGTTCTTCTCGCTGAAAAAGTTTGGATCGCGAGCAGTTAACAGATGGGCGCGGGAACCCGTATACTTCATGAAACGATCCATAACAATCTTTGTCCTGGGTTTCTTACTCGCCTCCTTAATCACCTCATTGTCGGGATATACGGCAAGAAGGTCATTATAAAATGAATCGAGCATGTTGTTAAATGCGCTATTTGAAGCCATTACAATTAGTGTACATTTAGTCTTTAACTAGTAAGGTTCGTTTGTCATTGCATCACCTTGACCGATCCCCTGGGAAACTATAAAGTACACCAAGAGACCCACGAGAAAGGCTGGTTTCATCATGTCTGAGTTTTTAACTTTTTTTTCTCCATTCATCTTGGATTTTCCAAGGACATATGCAGCTGTAATTGCGGCGGCGATGACGGCTGCACTCATAGGTTCACGGAAGTACTTGTCCATTATTGTTGTTTTGGTATTTTATTTCTACTTTTCTCTCGCATCATCAAATAGTGATTCACCTGACTCGCTGAGTTTGGTGACTGTGGGTGGTTTGAGGGAGGGTGTCACTGCATATGTAGTTGAACCGTTTGGTGTCTCGGAAACTGGTTCGGTCGAGGGTGTTGCGGCCGCGACAGACTCTTGGTTGGCAATGTCCTCCAGATCTTGGGGAGGTGCAGATGCATCTGGCTCTTCCTCCGGGACATGCTGTTCCTCGGAAACCTCCTCGGTTTCAGAACCCTCCTCGGTCTCGTCAAAGTTGGCATCATTTTTCAGGTCACCGACGATAGTGTCCCAAGGAATAAGCTCCTCAATCACAGTCTGAATTTTACATGAAAATCTGCCGTGCAATTCATTTTTACGATCCTCATCCGTCTTGTTTGGGTCGGTGATGATGGTTGGTCTGTAGTACAGGTCCTCCCCGCACGCCTCGTAACACCGCTGAACAAACACATCGTGGGGAGGAAGCTTCAAACCCACCTTTTTGGGTTTCTTATCCATCCGTATTCCATTCATCAAAATTTTTACATGGCAAATAAATACAGCCGCCATAAAGTTCTGGAAAAGCGGATGAGCATTCTTTATTTTGTCAGCGTGCTTCAGACTTATCGATCCGTTCCATGTTTTGATACCACGCAATAATTCCTGATACACGAGCGTGGTGTTCTTACCTTTCGACTCTTTCTTCGCTTCTAGCCATATTTCCCAATATGTTTCAATCATTGAGGGAATCATGGAATCACATAGTTTCTTGGTGAACCGGCGCTCTGACCCTTCAAGAACCTCCATTACTTTTTAATTTTATTTTAAAATTAAGATTTTCCCGAGATTCTCTGGGCTGTTTTCTTGAGATTCATGAGGCTCGGGAATGAAAACTCCGGTTCTAGGACCTCTTCGGTCACTGGTTCCTTTTCTTTCAGTTTTTCCCAGGACACTTCGTAGCTTGTCGGGCCGACCATATTCACCCTGTATCCAAGGCGTGCAAGCTGGCGTCCTATGTATCGCACTGCTTCTGCAAGATCATACCGGGGGAAACCAACCACAAATGGAGGGACCGTCAAGGTTGTTTGCTTATCACCGAGATCGAATCGTGCCTTAATTTTACGAGAAAATTGACCTAGAATATTCTTGTATATTTCCTTTTTTATTTCCTGTCGTACCCTGTTTTTTTCGGCGAGGTCTTTTACAGACACTATCGCTGCCATCTATTTTTACGCTAAATTAAAAACTCGTGCACCGGGCGCAACAATGTCTCCGGTCCGAACAGGGGATGGGCCTGGGATGTAAGATGACGCAGTTGCACTATTTGTAAATGATGTTTGGGGTTCGCTCTTCAGGAACTTTTGCATGTCCTTATCGGTCTGGATGTTCTGACTGTACATCTTTGAAACATTCTCAGTTTCGAACACATCCTTTTCTCTTAGTGTGGATATGCTACTCTCGCGGTACTTTGTGAGCTCTTGCTGGAAGCGGTTTTCGGTTGATTTGGTAATGTCACTGTAATCCATATATGTATCTGGTTTATATGGAGTGAAACCGGCGTCATAGTTGTCCACTTGGGCACTTGTGCTTATCTGGTTGATAGTCACGGAGCCCTCAGGGGTGACTGTGGCGTGGACATCATATTGGGTTCCAAAGTAGCCCTGGGTGTTGAGGAACATAAATCTGCACGAATATGTATTGTTGCCCACAGCATTGATGAAGAGGGTCTCGAGGGGGACCTCATCGGGCTTACCCTTTTGGACAGCCTCGATGACTGCCTGAATGATATTAGGTGCGATGCTCTGTTTCTTGTCAGATGCTATATCGTACTGACTTTTCGGGTCCCAGAAAAAGAACAGATACAGCAGGACTATGAGAAGGACCCATATGAGTGTTTCCATATATTCTAATACAGGATAATCTTTTCGGTTGTGTATCAACCGGATCCTCAAAGTGTTTACAGCTTGGTGTCATTTCCGGTCCCTGTGGGACCGACTAGATCTTTTCAACTGCGTCCAGCTCTCCAAGAAACTTCGTACGGGTATAGTAGACAAGGTATGGCTTTACTTGTATTTTCTGACAGGTGCCAATACTGTCAAGAAATACTCAAGTTTATCAACAGCGAACCATCAATCCAACCTATTTTACGCTTCTGGAACATTACGACCCAAGGCGTCCCCTCCAAGAAAATTACCCGTGTACCGACACTCGTCACCAACGAAGGAAAAATGATGGTCGGGTCCGAAGTCCGAGCCTGGATAGAATCTATGATCCCATCTGAAATAGAATCATTTAACAACGACAATTTTACTTTTAATTTAGACGGTTCAGAAAACCTTGATTCAGCATTCAACCTGGAAAAGTATGGGGCGAGCCTCCAACCTACACTCACCCCTGAACTTGAAGCTAAAATTAATGAAAACCCTTCAATTGCTTATCAGAAAAGAAGTGCCAACTAATGTTCAAGTCCGAAGGACTTGGCTTGCGCGAAGCGTGAATTCCGACTTCGTCCGTACCCAATTGCTCCGCAATTGATTTAAACACTTAAAGTTGTGACTACAAATACAAGTATGCATTTGAAAACTGTGCAGGCCTCTGCTTTTAAAGCAGTTTTCGAGGTTCTTAAAGATATTATTAACGATGTAAATGTGTATTTCACCGAATCCGGGATACGCATTCTCACCATTGATACAGCCCATGTGACTCTTGTGCATATGAATCTCGTGGCTGAAAATTTTGAAGAGTACGAGTGCTCCAACACAATAATTGCAGGAATGAATATGTCCAATATGTTCAAACTGCTCAAGTCGGTTTCGTCCCAAGACACTCTCACGATAGACATCGAAGGAAGAGACTTTATGAATATTAAAATTGAAAATTCAGTCAAGAAATCATTCACCTCTTTCAAGCTTAAGCTCCTTGATATCAACGAGGATGAGCTCGAGGTTCCTGATATCGATATGGATGTGATCACGACTTTACCCTCGATTGACTTTCAGAAAATTGCAAGAGATATGGGAAATCTTTCAAACGAGATTACTATCATTCGGGACGGGACTACACTCGAGTTTAGCTGTCTAGGAGACTTTGCAGATCAAATTACAAAGATCGAGTGCCCCGAATCTGTAAAAAAGATTGGAAACACCTACAGCCTCAAGTACATCGGGATGTACACAAGAGCAACCGGAATGTGCTCGAGCGTCCAAATAATGCAAAATTCTAGTCGATCAGATATTCCAATTATTTTTAGGTACTCAATTGCAAACTTGGGAGATTTAAAGTTTTACTTGGCCGCAAAGGTTGATGAATAGTTAAAAAAATTTGGATGTTGTATATATATGGAGGCGAGATATGCTGAAAGGGTCCGAGCATGTAAGACTGATGAAGAACTTTATGAATACCTTTTGGATACTGTTTCTGTTATGCGTGAATACATCAAAGATGAGGCCGATGGCCCTTCCGTCGAGACGAAAGATGTCGTCGGTCTGAAAATAAAGTCCAAAACAGGCACAAGACGAAAAGACATTTACAACAGATACCTGCTCGAGGTGGAAAAAGAGCACGACAAGAATGAAAAACCACAAAACCCAGACATTATGCCTTGCAAAAATTGTAATGCAAAATTTTCATTTATTTTAGATGAAATTGTTGCGGACAAGATATGCAAGGAGTGTGGGTACACAGAGTACTATCCGACCGAAGAGGTTGGATTCAAGGAAGAACAGGATATGGAAAAGAATATAATTTATTCTTACAAAAGGGAGAATCACTTTAATGAGTGGGTTTCACAGTTTCAGGCAAAAGAATCTACAAATGTGCCCGATGATGTGATATCTCTTTTACGGAATGAATTTAAGAAACAAAAGATAAGAGAGTTGTCTGAAATTACACACGAAAAGGTCAAGACCCTCCTCAAGAAGCTCGACAAATCTAAATACTATGAGCATGTTCCTTATATTGCCACTATGTTGAACGGAATACAACCCCCGACGATGCCTCAATCCCTGGAAGACAAATTACGACTTATGTTCCACCAGATTCAAAAACCGTTCGAGAAACACAAGCCCGAAAAGAGGAAAAACTTCCTCTCGTACTCATATGTGTTGTACAAGTTCTGCGAACTCCTTGGCGAGGACAGCTACCTGCCGTGCTTCCCGCTCCTCAAGTCAAAAGAAAAGCTTTATGCGCAAGACGAAATTTGGAAGAAAATTTGTGTTGAACTTCAATGGGAATATATAAAGACGGTTTAAACAATGAATTCAATCTCCACAATAGACTTGTCGTTAGGAAAGTTAATCAGGTACCCCTCTTTACAGTTGGTGAGTTCCATGTATTTTTGAATTTGAGTTCGATATTGATCATTCAACCGTGAGACTGCCTTGATCTCAATCACAATCTTGTGGTCAATGATGAGGTCCGACCGGACATTACCAATATTGTGTCCTTCGTAGCTTACAGGTATGATGCGCTCAGTCTCGTAGGGGATGTTGCGTTTTCTGAGCTCAACCTCGAACGCATTGTGGTACACGCGCTCAGAGTATCCAGGACCTAGTGCAGACCAGATACTCTGAGCCATACTCCGGACATCGTCCGCCATGCTCTATCTTTTATTCTTGGGTTTAAGTAGGAATGACTTCTAATTTCGTCAGTAAAAACATAATATTCAATTTTCTGACACAAGTTGGGATATCTGTGCCACACGCCAGAGATGTTGCGATGACAACAGGTATTGATTTATCAAAAGCTATTTCATATTATGTTGCAACTTTACACAACTTTGATCACCGTGAAGCCCTCAATTTTGCCATAAAATTAACACCTTCACAAACTAATAGTTTAATTAGACTTGGTTCTAACGGAAATGGGAAAGTGCTTGATGAATACTATCGGGCACGCCTCGCTAACTTAAATCATAATACGGCAATTTCATTAACACGTAATCAAGTTAATGACATATATAGTCTAAGTAAACCAAACGGCAAATCAAACAAAGCGACCAGAAATAGAAGGGTTAAAGCATATTATAATGCGCGTCGTAACAAACTCAATCATAACATCGCAATGATGTCTGCTCAAATAAATTTAAATCCTGCGTAATATAAATGTCCTCCAACAGTGTGAACAAAAAGCTCGGTGTGTTTACCCATTTAATGACCCATCATAAAATATCTGTTAATAATGCACGGAAGGTTTCCAACGCGACAGGAAACAAGGCCAAAGCTGAATTTTATATTGTAGCCAAAAATTCTGGTTTGAACCATAATCAAGCACTCAGAGTTATGACTAATACAAATACAAATGAGATGAAGAGTTTTGCATCATCTTTTAAGTCTTTCGCGCCAAACGATCAGAAACGAGTGGTTAGTCAGTATTTCAACCACCGTAAAAATGGTAATACTCACAACAAAGCGATTAACCGCGTTTTTGGGTCATTTTTTGGATAGCCGTCAGGTGTTCCTGATCAACCTTGTGTTCCTTTTTGGGTTTGAAGAACATTCTGCGGACCCACTCAAAGTCCTGTCTGTATCTCTTTGATGCGGTGGGCAGGGTACGCTTAGTGTATGTGCTGACTGCAATCAGTCTGCGCATAACTGCGAGTGGATTCTCACCGCCTTTCTTGATGGCGCGGGTCAGGGCCTTGTGCCGGTCTGCCGTGGCCTCGACGGGGTGGTAGTGGAACTTGGTCAACATACCGTGCTTCAGGGGTCCGATCAGCTTGGGACCCTTGCCGGCCGCACCCACATCCTTCAGGGGGGCAGCCTTCACATAGGTCTTGCCCGCAGGACGCACATACCGAATAGTCTTGCCGTTACGGTGAACCGTAATAGTCTTCTTTTTCCGGTTCTGGATGTAAGCAGAACGCAATATTGACTTCATTTTACTTTAGAATTACAAAAAAAATTGGTCTCTGCCTGTCCGATCATAAACATTCGTAGCTTCATCTCCGAGTCCATATTGAAATCAAACATATCTATAGTGTCCATGTTCATAGATACCCTAGGGACATCGTATTTTGATCTTAAATGTAAAATTGCGGACATGACCTCGAGTCCGTACTGCTTGAGGTCTTTTATATCTTTCTTTTTGTTTGAAAATTCGAGTTCAAGGGCGAGGATGTCGTCTCTTGGTTTCCCCATAAATGGGGCGCACGGGAGACTCTCTGCCGAACCTCCATCCACATAGTGCCACCCGTTGAATTTTGAAACTGAAAACAAAAAGGGAACAGCGATCGACATGCACACTGCGTCTATGACACTCATTTGTGGAGTCTGATCGACACTGAAATAATCAGTGCGTTTCAGATCAACACAAAACGCAGACACGTGGAGCTTCACTGGACACAACTTGTAGAGCTCCTCAAAGGTAATTTCATTTTTAGATGTAAAATCAAGACAGACCTGGGCAAGGACCTTCCGGGCCTTTGAAATAGGTACAACTCCGAAATTATTAAATAAACTCTTTATATTAGGTTTCATAATTTGCTTTATAGGTGTCTTGAGTGCAAAGTCGAGCACCTTTGCAATGTCTTTTTTCATAATTAAATAGAAAAACGCGAGGAGACTTCCTGCACTGGACCCTGAAATCTCCTCGAGGTCTTTTAAATTTCCAGATTCCTCGAGTTTATGCAAAGCACCCATAAAAACAAATAAGCCCATGGCACCTGGGCCTATTGCTAGGTACTTCATCTATTTTAGAATTTTAATTTAAAATTAAATCAACTGCGCAGCAGTTGGTTACGGAGTGTAAGTCCTTCGGACTTTATCTAATAATACTCTGGGAACACAGTTCTCAGTGTAGCAAACACTATCGCGAAAATGAATGCGTGGATAGCCACCACAATTGGGAGCTCACCCTTTGGTGGAAGAGTGAACAGGATGTGTGGGCTCAGAATTAAAAACAGAATTGCTGGGACAACCAGGTCCGCCTTTGTCACTGTGGTTTTAGTTATGAATTTAGAAATTATAAAGTAAACAAGACCTAGTGCTGCTGCGTGCAGAAACACAGTCTCTTTTTTGTTCTTAAATTGGAAAGCTGCAAAGAGGAGTGCTGGGACAACAACCTTCTGGCCTGAGATATCAATCATTTAATTATTAACAATATAAAATTCAGTTGCGAAGCAACTGGTATAGGACAAAGTCTGTTCCCATCTGGCTAGTACAGCTTCGCAGTAAATAAATGGGTTACCCATTTACTATAAAAGTATTCATCCAGTCTGTGAAATTTTCGCGCGTGATGTTTTCGTGGATGACTTGGATATTCTTTACTGCTTCCCAAATGAGTATAATCTCGACACTCGGGGGCTCTTCTGTGTAGAATGACTGGGGATTCATCACAAAGTCCACAAACCTGGGGAACCCGACCGGTAGATTCATATAGTACTGATCTGCGTGTTCCCTGATGGTCATCCATGCATCCAGAAGCTGTTCCGAATACCAGTCCTGGTAATCTTCTGGATGAAGGGGATCGGGCTCAGACTCGGCCGAGTCATCCGAGTCGTATGCAATTTGGTAGTCATAGGCATCACGAGAGTACTCATCATTGATACCCATGGTGTTTTGACTTAGTCTAAGAGGACACCAGGTCTTTAAGCCCTGTGACACTCACGGTACTCTTTTCCTTCACTGGGGCGGCGTCTTGGATGTGTCTGAAAACCTCCTCGGCCTTCACCTGATCGCCGTGAAAGTATGCCGTGAGACCCTTGAGGATAACCTCCTTTGTGATGCTGCCCTTGATCTTTTTTCTCTTGAGGTTCACCTTGATCTTGTCACGGACCTTGACGGCATCAATTTCTAAATCAATCATCTGCTTGGTAACGAATTCGCGAAGTTCCTTTTCGCGCTTGTTAAGCACGGTAAGATCTTTGCGAACTGATGTGAGTTGGGTCTTTATGCCGACCCATTCCGTCATCGCCTGTTTGAAACGCTCATCAGCCATTATACTAATTTTGTACCTAATTTTTTAAGTAAGAATTCGCAGTACGACTTTAATAGGCTGCGCCAATCTCGAACTTGGGTCTCATGGTGTCTGGTGGGATTGTGCTGAGGTTGAAGATGGACACTGGGGTGCGGGGGTTGATTGGCTCGGAGCGGAAGTCGCGGTTAGCGTTTCTGAGCACTCCACCGATAGTCTCTGGGTAGCCAATCTGGCTGCGGGGATCCAGATAGTTCTGGTTGGTCAGGATCTTCTCTGGGCTGAACTGGCCGAAATCCTCGGTCTGCACCACCTCGCGGGGGATCAGGCTTGCGGCGCTCACAGAGTCAGCCCCGCTGTACTGTGGGTCCACAGCGCTTGATGCAATAGCGTTGTTAGACTCGTTACCCGCAGAGGCCATACCACCTGCACCTGAGTACAGATTGCTACCTAAGCTGAATCCACCTGGGATGCTGGCGCCGCTTCCGACGCCATATCCGCTTGACCGGGGGGACAATATCAGAAAAAGAACCACAGCCGCCAGAACAAGGATGACAAGATTCTTACGGTCCATTTATATTAATTGACGATATTTTTCTTGAGTCTAGTCTAGATAATCTGCTGGGTCGTCCTCCACTGGGTCATCATCGAACATGTACTCCTTTGAAAACTCTGGGGCCTTGGGGGCTCCGCGGACACGGACTTGGAGCACGCGCCAAATGGGACCGAATGACTTTTTCAGGAACCACAGGCCTGACAGCTCGAGCACAATGTCACACTGGGTGTCCTTTTTCACATTCTCAAGTGAAATTGGATTCTTCTGACGGTCAAAGGCACGAGTGATAAACTCACCCTTGATGGTCGCCAGAGACGCGCCGACCAGACCGTCTGTGATGCTCTCTTGGTAGGCGTTCTGAATGGTCTCATCTGAGAGCTCCTTGCCGAACCACTCCACCTTGGAATTTTTAGCCTGACCCAAAATCTCCTCATCAATACCCTTGAAAAAATCTAGCTGATCGTCCTTGACCTTCAGATTCAGATTCTTTGTGGTGAGATCGTCCTGAAGCAAAACATCATTCAGCTGCTTACGCTGACCGGTAATCTTCAAAAAGTAACGACCGTCTGGCAGTTTCTGGGGGGTTGCATACTCCATCTCTATACTGTATTATTTTTGTTTCTTTATATCAGAATGAGCGCAGGCTGTAAGGTGGACTTTTTGACAAAAGGTTGTCAGTGCTTAACAGATCCTATGGATCCGACCAATCCTATCTGTGCATATGTTTCGACTGACAACGGTCTGGTGTACCCCTGTGACATAGGCTGCTGTCAGCCAAACTGCGGAACAAAACCAGGACACCTCCCGAGAATGGATGTCGAGTTCCGCCCAACTTTCGGTGGCACCCTGCCTCCTGGTTTTAATGTAAATTTACCAACAAATTCGGACACCAGTCGAAAGTTTGAAGCCCCCTTTACCCCTATACCAGATGAAACACCTAAGGTTAAAGACATTGCCTTGAGAATTGCTCTAAGTTTGCTTGCGATGTTAGTTTTCGCCCTCTACATCGGCTTAAAGACTTAGGTCCTGAGTACAGTAGACATGGCTGCTTCCACCGTTACCCTCGAGACCCTCGACAAGGAGCTGAAGACTATCCGTAAGGAGCTGCGTAAGATTAAGGCTTTCATTGAGGACCCGACCGGCGAGAAGGCTGCGGCCCGCTCCCAGAACAATGGTTTCAAGAAGCCCCTGCAGGTTTCCCCGGAGCTGCGGGCCTTCCTGAGCCTGGGCCCTGAGGACCGCATTTCCCGTGCGGATGTGACCAAGAAGGTGAATGTGTATCTGGAGGCTCACAAGCTGAAGAATGGCCAGAACATCACGATGGATGAGACTCTGAAGAAACTGCTGAACCCACCGGCAGACACCCAGATCACCTTCCTGAACATTCAGAAGTACATCAACCCTCACTTTGTGAAGGAGCCAAAGGAGCCAAAGACCACCAAGCGTAAGGAGTCTGAGCCCGCCCTGACCACCTCGGATGTCAAGGTTGAGCGCCCCAAGGTGGCCAAGAAACTGAAGGCGGCCGCAACTGCGTAGTGGCTTAAAAGTAAAATACTAGTGTAATTGTATGGAGACTGTTCCTGCACCCGACTTGTCCAGGGACCTTATCAACACAATCGTAGGAACCAAAGTAAATAACCTGACATTGTATCAGCGTGCTTTCACTCATAAAAGCGCGCTGAAGCGATATCAAGGTCTAACCAAATCGTATGAAACTCTCGAATTCATGGGAGACTCTGTGCTCGGATTTATTATTACGAAATATCTTTTTGATTTGTACGAAGAGAAACAGGAGGGTTTTTTGACCAAGGCGCGGACAAAGATGGTCCGGGGAAAGACTCTGTGTGAAATTTCCAAGTTTCTCGGTTTGCAGAAGCTCGTGTTGATGGATGAGAAAGGGGAGCGCAACGGGTGGGTCACAAACGATAACATCATGGAAGATGTGTTCGAGGCGCTCGTCGGGGCTATTTATTTGGATCTGGGGATGGTTCACGCCAAGAATTTCGTGCTTGATACATTTTCCAAGGTGGAGACTTCGCTCGAAGATGACAACTACAAAGACCAGCTTATGAGGTGGTGCCAGGTTCTAAAATTTCCATTGCCAGAGTATAATGTACTTAGTCACGCGGGTGGTACCTTTTGCGTGCAAGTCGTTGTCGATGGACTCGATTGCGGGTGTGGCTTTGCGACAACCAAGAAAGAGGCCGAGCAGAATGCAGCCCAAATCGTACTTAAAACAGACCCGCGCTTTAAGAACAAGGAGATACCAGTCAATGGACCCAAAAATAGAAAAACTCCTGAAGGCGACCTACTTCGATCAAAGAAGTCCAGAATGGTTGGCCCTGAGGGGGACAATGTTGACAGCAAGTGATGCGGCGACCGCAATCGGCGACAACCCATATGAATCCCCGGAAGGCCTCTACATCAAAAAGGTTGGAGGCCGGAAGTTTGCCGGAAATGCAGCGACCGAAAGGGGGACCCTCCTCGAACCGATCGCTCGGGACCTCTACGACGCGCGCTACAACCGAAAGTCGCACGAAATTGGTCTCGTGCAGCACCCACAACACCCCTGGCTCGGAGGGTCACCGGACGGCATCACCGAGTGTGGACGACTGATCGAAATCAAGTGCCCGCTCACCAGGAAAATTCAAGACAAAGTTCCTAAACACTACGTCGCACAAGTTCAACTCTTGATGGAAATTCTCGATCTGGACCAGTGTGATTTCATCCAGTACAGACCGGCCGGCGATGGAGCCCCAGAGGAGTTTGTAGTGACCAACCTCAAACGGGACCACGAATGGTTCGCCCGTAATTTGCCCATCATGAAAAACTTCTGGGACAGGGTCATTGCAGGCCGCAAGGTGGGCTTTACCTGTGAAGTCATCGACGAGGAACCCAGACAGATAGAGCAGAAAGATCCTGTTTGTGAAATAGTAGATGAAGTGCAAGTTTTGCAGGAAGGGGTTGGGGATTCTTAAATGTAAATATTGCACTTCAGACCTGTGCTCAACCTGCATTCAATTGGAAACACACAAGTGCCCCCAATTGAGTGCAAAAAAAGAAATGCTACTAGAAAATCTACAATCAAAACTAGTCAAAGTTGTTGCACCCAAAGTTGAAAAAATTTAATTTACTTTTTCTTTTTCAAAATAAGCAAAAGTAACACGATTATGATGATTATTGCGATCCATGGGAAATTGTCTCTTCCGATGATTCTGGGTCTCCCTGGTCTGTCCCAGGTCACCTTTCCGTTGTCGTACTCAAACTTGCGCGCAGGGTACATTCTATAGGGTGCTGGGTTTACATCGGCTGTTTTGAGGTACATAGGGCCAGACATATTCAGACGCTGGGGGTTAAAGTGATCCACGTCCTCTTCGTCTATGATCGAGGGGTACTCTGTTGGGGTCTCATCCATTAGCGTGACATAAGACCCGTCCATGTACATTTTTTTGGGGAAACCATCCGAGTTGATACCATAATCACCTGTCCAGGTGGTTACATTGTATTTATTAATTTGAATATCATCATTTAGACGAGCGACACTCGCCATTTACTAAGTGTCCACATTATTTTCCTTGTAAAATTTTGAGTTTACTTTCTGTCTGTGGAGATCCCACATCTCGTCCATGTCAATGTTCAACATATGGGCCAATTGAAACAGGTAACTGAAAACATCCCCCATCTCCATTACCACATCTGTACCCCTGTCCTTCCTCAAGCCCGTCTTTCTGTAAATTCGATGAGCTTGGCGAATACTTGACGCAAGTTCCCCCATTTCTTCATTTAGGAGCATCCAAACGATACTCACTGGTGCTTTATCCCACCCCTTTGTTTTACACATCTCTGCGGTCTCCTCTTTGTATCTATTCATCATACTTACCTAGGGTCTCACTCTTTTAAGAGGTGTCGAACCGGTGAAGCACCTTGCGGTACCTGTAAACAATTAGAATAGATAGTATCAACATACCAAGTTCCGAAAACAACTTCCAATTTTCGGCCCGGTCCGGGTCTCCTGACCGCTTGAGTGCCCAAGGCTCGACGATAGAGTTACTTACCAATCTTATAAGCCGATCGAGTGCAAAAAATATAAGAAAGCCAAACAAGATGTCGTCGAGGGCCTTCATTCCTATTTAGAATCCAATTTTAAAATTGTTGGGGATCTTGTTGCCGTAGGTGGATGTGCTCACTGGTGGGGCGAGCGGGACTGGGTTGCTCGAAATGTCGCGCATGTACAGGAGCTGTTGGAGCATTCCGGTGCTGATTGTGCCGGTCGCCTCCTCGACTACTTTCTCATTCATCTTTTCAACCTGCTGACGCACATCCTGGTAGGGGTTCCCCAGCATATTGATGTAGACACGCTTCATAAGAGCCTGGAGGTCCGCATCATTCTGATCCGAAATTGTGTAGCCAGTCTTTTGTCTGATGGACTCTACGATACCTCTCTGAATAGTCGCCCTGTTGAACGATGAGAAAAATGCATCACTGAGGGGGTTGGGCCAGAACTGAGTAGCCATGTTACTATCTGCTTAGAGAAAAAAACCCCTAGTACTACAATGAAGGTTGTCAAGAGGTCAGGTGATGTCGTCGAGATGCTCTTTGATAAAGTTACTCGTCGAATTTCCAAACTAAATTGCGAACCTGAATTTGTTCCCCTTAATGTACACCCTGATAAGGTGGCCCAAAAGGTTTTCAACTCACTCTACGATGGCATCTCAACATCTGAAATTGATAACCTTAGTTCAGAGGTTGCCATCGCTATGATCACGGAACACCCCGACTATGAAACCCTTGCTATGCGCATCGCCGTGAGCAACCTCCAAAAGAATTCACACAAGTGTTTCAGTGATGCTATGCTTGCACTCTATGCCAAGAACATCGTAAGTGTAGATTTTATCAAGTCCGTGTGTTTGAATCTGGATACTTGGATTGACCACAAGCGTGACTACAACTTTGGTTACTTTGGTATCAAGACTCTCCAGAAGGGTTACCTGAATGAAGGCGAGACCCCGCAGTACCTGTTTATGCGGGTCGCACTGGCTATTCACGGTGACGACTACCCCCGAGTCAAGGAGACTTATGACTTGATGTCCCAGAAGTTTTTCACTCACGCCTCGCCTACTATGTTCAACGCTGGTAGCCCCCGGCAGCAAATGTCGAGCTGCTTTCTCGTAGCCACCAAGGAGGACTCTATCGAAGGTATCTACGACACGCTCAAGGAGTGCGCCCAGATTTCCAAGTGGTCCGGAGGTATCGGGTTCCACTGCTCGAACATCCGGGCAAATGGAACGAAGATCAAGGGCACGAATGGTATCGCGGATGGAATTGTTCCTATGCTGCGCGTGTTTAACAACACGGCCCGGTATGTCAACCAGGGCGGTGGAAAGCGAAAGGGTGCATTCGCCGTGTACCTCGAGCCGTGGCACGCGGATATTATGGAGTTTCTGGAGCTCCGCCTCAACCAGGGCGACGAGGAGATGCGCTGCCGCGACCTCTTCACCGCGCTCTGGATCCCGGACCTTTTTATGGAAAAGGTACAAGATGACGGGGACTGGTACCTCATGTGCCCAGTTGAGTCACCAGGTCTTCAGGACATTTATGGCGATGAGTTTGGCGAGAAATATCGTGAGTATGTTGCACAGGGGCGATACAAGAAAAAAGTCCGAGCCCGCGAGGTTTGGGACCGGATCCTCAAGTCCCAAGTGGAAACGGGCACGCCTTATATGTGCTACAAGGACTCGGTGAACCGCAAGTCAAACCAGAGCAACATCGGCGTCATCAAGTCGAGCAACCTCTGCACGGAAATTATGGAGGTTTCTAGCCCGGACGAGACGGCCGTGTGCAATCTGGCATCGATTTGCCTCCCTTCATTTGTGACGAGTGATGAAGGGTTCGATCTGGGTCAACTTGCGGGAGTGGCGCGAGTCGTGACCCGCAACCTGAACCGGGTCATCGACAAGAACTTTTATCCGACCGATGCCGCTCAACAAAGCAACCTCAAGCACCGGCCCATCGCTATCGGTGTGCAGGGTCTGGCGGACGTCTTTATGATGTTGGGTATGTCATTCGACGAGCCCAAGGCTCGAGAGCTCAACAAGACGATCTTCCAAACCATCTACTTGGCGGCCCTGAAGGAGTCGTGTGAGTTGGCCAAAGAAGAGGAGCCCTACGAAACCTTCAAGGGGTCCCCTGCATCCAAGGGTATACTCCAGTTTGATATGTGGGGCATCAAAGACCCTATGTTTGAAAACCTGGTCCAGGACATCATGACACACGGCCTCCGGAACTCTCTGTTGGTGGCGCCTATGCCAACCGCCTCGACCGCCCAGATTATGGGCAACAACGAGGCTTTCGAGCCGTACACGACCAACATCTACCTGCGCCGGACCCTGGCCGGCGAGTTTGTAATGGTCAACAAGCACCTGGTCAAGGACCTCCAAAAGATTGGAAAGTGGAACCAGGAAATTAAGAATGAAATTGTTCGGGCCGGGGGGTCTGTCCAGGATCTTGATATTCCGGACCGCCTCAAGGAGGTGTACCGGACCGTGTGGGAGATTCCACAAAAGAGCCTGATTGATATGGCGGCGGATCGTGGAGCCTATATCGATCAGTCTCAGTCTCTTAATATTTTCATGGAGAATCCGACAACTTCGAAGCTGTCGAGTATGCACCTTTACGGGTGGAAAAAGGGGCTCAAGACGGGTATGTACTACCTGCGGACCCGGGCCAAGGCCAAGCCGATCCAAGTCACCGTGCCTATCGCGTGCCGGATGGAGGAGGGGTGCGTAGTGTGCAGCGGCTGACATTTTTGATAACTCCTGTAGGGGCGTGAACAAGAGCGTGGGGAATGCCCGCAAGCCATAAACCCTTTGAAGCTCGACTCTTTGGAACAACTATTTTTTCAGTCTTCCATACACTCGGCCACTCTAGTCTCAAACATGTCCTCCCTTCACGAAACTTTTTAGGGGCATCCTTTGCACGAAACAGATAATATATAGCCTTGTTCCCATTCATTTTACCCGGACTGCTTTCAACGCGCCACTGCAAGTACCCAACAATACTCTTAGGACAATTCTTGTACATCTGCTTAGCCTTCATAAACTGTTTTCCATACTTTTCATACAACTCCTTCAGCGTCACTATATGCTTATTTCTCTGTGCACGCACTGACATGTAACCATTTTTTAATATTGATTCGACCCTTTTGTTTTCGACCCACACATATCCGCGACGCATTATACTATATTATCAGAAAAAAATAAAACATATAGTATGCCGAACCTTAGAAAAGCACCGGGTTCAGGTCACTGGTTATTTGGAGGATGGAAAAGAATGACTGCAGCGAGTAGAGGACTTATTGGACCAGCTAATAATGAATATAATAGAGCATACTATAACTCTATGACCGCTCTGCGAAAAGGGTTCAACTATTTTCCAAATCTAAATAAATATAAATACATATATCGTGGATTTAAAACCAGAGTTCCGATAGGAAAAGGACCCACAACTATGAAAAATATACTACTGCGCCGCAATCCTGAAACCATATGGAAGAATATTACATTTAAAAATATAAACGGCAATGTCGGATGGTCATCGTGGTCTTTGAGCCCAAATACTGCAAGATCATTTGGAAAACTCGTGTTGCGTATGCCGACGTCACTGTTGAAAAATGTCAGAGTAGGGAACATGTCAAGAACTGGAGAACAAGAACTAATATTACCTCCTATGAAATTAGTTTTTAATAAAAACTCAAATTCCAATACAGTTAATGTTACTAATATAAAAGTAAACGCTAGTTATGTCCGTAATGGTTCAAATACAAAAACATATATTCCTAGAACTTTTGCTAGAAGGTTGTCGTAAATAATTTCTGCGTACATCATATGGCGGGAAATGCGACCAAGTTTATTGGCATGCTCATGAATTCCAGAAACCAGGCCCACGTCTTCCACCTGTCGACCAACTCCTACGCAAAACACAAGGCACTCCAAAAATATTATGAAAAAATAGAGGGCCTCTTTGACAATTACGCAGAGGGATATATGGGTAAATATGGAAGATTAAATCCTATCAAAATTAATGGAAGATATCTTACAAATTCAGCCAAGACCCGTGAGTACTTTGGGAAACTCTTGCAGAGAATAAAATCTCTTAAACTCCCCAAGGACACATATCTAGAAAATATTAAAGACGAAATTATTGGCTTGATCCGTAAAACTATGTATATGCTTACACTCAAATAGCCGCTCTCCTCGCTTGTTCACCGTACAGCTCAGCTTGTCTTCTAAGTATAATTCCTATAGCATTCCTATTATTTGGTCGAGTATTAATTATCCGTCTCTTATTCAGAAATTTAAGTTCATCAATAATCTGCTTATTTGTCATTCTTCTCAATCTTCTCGCAGTTTCTACCCGCATATAACTGTTTACAGAGAGATGCTGTCCGTGATCATTCAAGAACCTATTTAAATTATTTGCACTTGCAGTCTCTAAAATTTGGTTAAGAACCAATTTTTTGAGAGTGATATCCATATTATTTAGGATTCAAAATATTCTCGACCGTGAGTTTCCCGTACTTGTCCAGGTATTTCTGTAGAATTTTAGCATTGTGGAAAGCGGCTACCGAGTACCCCCCGCCAAAGTCTTGCATTGTTTGAGTATGGACATCTTCGAGTGTCCGAGTCCTGGTTTCGGCAAACCCGTTCACCTTGAGGGCATCGACGAGCTCCTGCTCGAACATCTTTACAGACTCAGGTGTCACTGAGTTTAAGTGCTCTTCCAGGGTAGGTCCCGAACCTGCTTTTCTGACCATAGTCAAATGCAAAAGGCCAGTGTAGAATTTCTCGGGACGCATCAATCTCATCCAATCTTTTGTAAACTCCAATTTCATCCGTGAGGTACATTGGGAAGGGGTACAGTGCCGTTTGGGGCCCCCACTTTACCTGCTTTACGAGGTTACCCTCCACGGTCCGAAGTGCCGGGTCATATCTCGGAGGGTCCTCACAGTACTTTTTGAAATCACTGAAACCCATAACCCAGTGTCGGTCACTAATTCCGAAATGAAATTCAGAATTCATAAACCAAGTGTATGCCGGGTTCAACTTTGGATGAGGTCCATACCACATATGATCAGATCGTGTCAATATGTACTGGTCATATGTATTGGGTACATTATTGAACAGTGTCCGCCGGTGCTCAAACACACGGTCCGCATTCGTCTCCACAAGTGGATTTGAATTTATATTCAAAATTGAATTTCTAGTGTAGTCATTCTTTTGGTCAAAGTCTGGACCACAAGTGACAAGGTCCGCATTGAGCTCATCGAGCACGAAGCGTTTGAAGTTTGCCCAGGTAAAGTCGCAGCACCTGAGTTTGCCGAGGACGCACACGACCGTGCTCATAGCTATAAAGAGGAGGGTCCCCTTTATGACAATGAAGTACATATCACATCGCGGGAACCTTATGGGACCCTTCCCGGAACTCGAAAACCGGCCAGAGTATATCCTCAACGCCCTCAATTCTGGTTTTGAATGTGAATGTGATGTCTGGTACGCAGATCACGCGTGGTGGCTCGGTCACGACAATCCAAAATATGAAATTAATTACCTGTTTCTGTTTACACCTGGTCTATGGATTCATGCCAAAAATATGGAGGCGCTCGAGGGACTCAAGCACACAAATCTAAATTATTTTTGGCACGAAAATGACAAGTACACTATTACAAGCCGTGGGTACATCTGGGCCTACCCCGGTTCGCGAATTTCTGAACAGATCATCTGCGTCATGCCTGAAAATGCAGACCCCCCATATACCGGAGAGCAACTACAAAGTCCACTAGGGATATGCTCAGACTATGTATTGATTCAGAAACTTAAGTAAATCTGCCGGCACGCCGAGTCCCCACATCTTTTTGCAATTTTGAATCTTAATTCGTTTTCCGTCCGCGATGGCTTCATTATACACGGGTGCGATGTAAAACTCACCGTTTGTACGGATATCCTTTTCGATCATCTGTTTCGAGTACTTGACAAAGTCTGACCCCTTGGACCAAAAGTACACGCCCGTGTTTGCGTGCGTGCTAATCACCTCTTTTTCAGCGACGCGTTTCACAAATCCAATTTCATCCAGTTCAGCATAACTCCACTTTTTATCGTTCGGATCTGTCTGATCAAATGTCGAGATGCACCCGTCTACATTCATACTCTCGTACAGGAACGCACACGAGTCCCATTCGAGAAACTGGTCCGAATTTGCAATCAAAAGGTTTGTATCATTGTCTATGTGGTGACTGGCGAGCAGGACTGAGCAGGTGGCACCCTCCGTCACACCATCAGTCGGCACTATAATACAGCCCGGTGCAATTCTATTCAGTAATTCTTTCAGATCGTGTTTATCAAGGTGTTCTTGTCGCACAATGAAAATGTACTGGCCGTCTATGTTCAAGTTTTCAACGACGCGTTGGATCATAGGAACCCCTTGGACATCGATGAGGGGCTTTGGCAGGATGTACCCCTCTTGTGCAAATCGGGTACCGTTTCCGGCCATTGGAATAACTATGTTAATCTTGTTCTTCCACCGGATGTCCATTGTTCCCATTCGTACCCTGTTGAGACTCATAGCTTTTATCAGAGCCTTGTCTATGTTTTCCAGTGTTACATCTTTTCTGGATGACACCGGCAAAACATGCGCGCACGACATATATGCCGCCTTTTTTCCAATAGGCGAATCCTCGATAACGAGCGTCTCCATCGGACTCGCTCGTGCGTTCAGAATACACCTTAGGTACATCTCGGGCTCGGGCTTGGGGCTCATCACATCCTGGTTCGAAAGTATACCGTCAAATAAACTGTAAATACCGAGTGCTTCTAGGAACATAATCATAGTGTCCCTGATGCTGTTCGACGCACAGTATACTAAAAGGTTTCTTGATTTTAAAACCGAAATTAGTGTAAAAAGTTTAGGGTCTGGGTGGATGCACTTGGGTATAAGCTCTTGGATCCTTTTCTGTTTTTGATTCCAAATTGAGTCATGGAGGTGGACCGGGAGTCCTTTCTCGGCCGTGAGCATCTGAAGTTTTCGCCGGGTACTGACACCATCATACTTTGCCAAGTGTTCCTCAATTCCTATTTTAAATTGAGAATCCAGGGAGTCATTCAGTGCAGTGTAGTGCAGGTACCGTGAGTCCACTAGGACCCCATCCAGATCAAACACGATCAACTTCATATTTGATTTTTTAGTTCCACCAATCTCTATTTGACCAGTACCACTCCCAAGTGTCTTTCAATTTCTGTTTAAAATTGGAATTCTCAGACCACCCCAGGTTTCTGAGTGCCGAACTGTCGATGCAGTACCGTGAGTCGTTATGGGCTCTCGGATCCTTCACAAACTCAACCTGTCTCGGGACACCCGCAATCTCCGTGAGCATATCGCACAACTCAAGTACAGAGTACTCGTGCTCGGTACCTATGTTATATGTCTTTCCTATTTCACCCTTGTCCATAATAACCTGAATAGCCCGGGAAACATCGTCGACATGAATAAAGTTTCGCCGGGTCGCGCCAACCCCGTGAACAGACATCGGTTTTCCATTTAGAATTTGAGTTATAAATAGGGGAACAACTTTTTCAGGATACTGTTGAGGACCAAACACATTGTTCCCACGGGTAATTATAATTGGAATTTTGTAAGCGTTTGCGTAGGCTCTGACATAGAGCTCTGCGGCCGCCTTGCTCGCCGAGTACGGATTGCTAGGATTCAGCGGGGACTTTTCGTCCGAGGTGGTTTGGGGGCCCACCTCCCCATAAACCTCATCGGTACTTATGTGAATAAATCGGTCCAATTTTCCGTATTCTCTTGCGGTCTCGAGCAGAACATGAGTCCCGAGAACATTATCCTTTGTGTACTCGAAAGCCAGATCGAAACTCTTAGTCACACAAGACTGTGCCGCAAAATGAATAACAATATTGGGTTTGTATGTTTTGAAAATATGGGTCATGTGGTAGTGCTCGGTAATGTCCCCTCGGATGTATGTGTACCGGTCGGTCCGGTTCACATTCTTTTCGGTCGCCATATAATCACACTTGTCTACATTTATTACTTCAATTTCAGAATCAAATTCAAGAATGTAATTGATGAAGTTTGAACCTATAAAACCTAAACCCCCGGTTACGAGGACTCTGCGCATATCTAACTAAAGAATAAAATACAATCTTTAATAGATGAAGAAAGTCTGGTATGCTCCAAATCAATTTGAGGCGTATGGTGAGGATGAAATTCAGGCGGTCGTGGACTCTCTTCGGGCGGGATGGCTTGCAGGGTTCGGGCCGCGCACGGTCGAGTTCGAGGAGAAGGTTTCAAAACGGTTCGGTAAAAAGTCAGGTTTGTTTGTGAATAGCGGTTCGAGCGCTATCCTTTTGGCCCTCTGTGCACTCGAGCTGCAGCCCGGGGATGAGATTGTAACCCCTGCGTGTGGCTTTGCGACAACTGTTGCCCCGATCGAACAGGTGGGCGCCAAGCCAGTGTTCTGTGATGTTCAGATTGGAAAGTATGTCCCGAGTGTTGAACACATTCAGGAGGTGGTGACTCCTCGGACCAAGGTACTTTTGATTCCGAACCTTATTGGATCTGTACCTGACTGGAAGGCTATCCGTAAGGCTTTCCCGGACCTGATACTCATAGAAGACTCTGCTGACACAATTCCCAATTTAAATTCAGAATTCTACTCTGACATAGCTACAACAAGCTTCTACGCAAGTCACGTCATTACAGCAGGTGGTATCGGTGGGATGGTAATGTTCAACTCGGACGAGCACTACAAGAGAGCGCTCATGTTCCGTGACTGGGGCCGGATCGGTGATAACATCGAGGAGCCCTCGGAGCGCTTCAACTACAAGGTGGATGGGATCCCATACGACTGGAAGTTTCTGTACGGTGTCGCAGGGTACCACCTCAAAGCCTGCGAAATGAATGCAGCCTTTGGTCTGGTCCAACTCGCAAGACTCGACACACTCCTCGAGAAACGCAAGACAAATTTCAAGAGATATCTAGAAAATCTGAAAGACTGTCCATATTACACATTGCCAGATGACGAGGATCACATCAACTGGCTGGCCATTCCTCTTATGTGCCCGGATCGGCTCGAACTGCTCACTTGGCTCGAAAACAACCAGGTTCAGACACGAGTGTGTTTCGCGGGCAACATCACAAGACACCCCGCGTGGCGAAAATACCTACAGGAGTTTCAAAATTCGGACCGAATTATGAAAGAGGGATTTCTCCTAGGAGCTCACCACGGTATGGATGATGCAGATGTAGATCGAGTGTGCGACTTGCTCAAGGAATTTGCAGACAAAAAGGCTTCACTTTAAATTTTTCAATTTCTTAGTTAAATTAGAATACTGATTCATAAGTTTGTTATGTTGTTTTTGGTTGTTCTCGGTCACGTTACCTTTTGAATTTATCGCATTAAGTTTAGCCTGTATTTTGTTCATATTTTCAAAAATCGCCAACAGTTCGGCAGCCTTCATTATTACTTCCAACCTGAGATTATATTTGGGGGGAACGGTGGAATAATCATGTGCTTGTGTAAGTCAGTTCTGTATGGAGTCATATTCTCGAGTGCATTCCCAAACTCCAGCTTAGGAATTATCTTCTGTGTTGGATCGATGGGCACATCGTAGAGGAAGGGCCGGGGCGCCAGAGACACATCTTCGGTCCTCTCGCCCGAAATTCCATAAGCCTTTGCAATCTGCAAAAAGTCGATACCGGCCACATCGTTTGCACTTGTCGCAATATATCTGGAATCAAAATATGAATCTTGAAACTGCCGGATAATTCCGTAGCCTTGATTGTTGAGCACGATGACGATAACAGGCAGTTTGTAGTGTGCGAGCGTGCGTAGCTCTTGGATATTCATTTGGATACCTCCGTCTCCTTCAATGCACACGATAGGAACACGACCACCCGTTCCTATCGCGGCACCTATGGCGGCCGGAAGGGCCCATCCCATCGACGAGTTTCCTAGGTTCGTAAACAGCTTCTGTTTCCCGTTCAGACGCAAAGACTGCATTGTCCATACCATGTTTCCCCCCTGGTCCGGAACAATAATACACTCATCTGGGAGTTTCAGGCTGCTCAAAAACGGATAGACATTCCCTTCACGGGGGAATTCTACACCAAATTCCTTTTTCCAATCTGAAATTGTAGCCTCCCACTCTGGGCGTGGCTCCATAGTCACTTCCTGGATAAACTGAGCGACCGTTCCTTGGAGGGCTATATCAATTGGCATACCGCGCTCTTCCAGCTTTCGCATTTCGCCCATATCGATATCGACCATAATCTTCTTTGATTCGCGTGAAAACAGCTTCAGGTTGCCGCCCGTCTGTCGGGTGTCAAGACGGGACCCCAGAATCACGAGCAGGTCCGCATTCTGAACTGCATAGTTTGCTACACGGTCACCATAGACTCCGTGGGCCCCCACACGGAGCGGGTGGTCGTGCGAAACCATATCGATAGCGGCCCAGCTCGTCACGAAAGGAACATTCAGCCATCTTACAATATCAGTACCACGAGCACCATTGCCCAATACAACAATCGGTCTCTGGGCTTTGGAAATTGCCATGTACACATCATTGGTAACTCCGAATGTATAGTCAGGGCGGTTTCTAACAGTAAACTTGACATCCTTTTCAGTTTTCATTTCCATTTGCAAATTGACAGGGAAATCGATGACGGCCGGACCCTTTCTCCCATTATTCATCTCGGAGAGTGCAAGTGAAAAGAGAACAGGGACCTCATTCACATTTCCAATTTTAGAAGCAAATTTGGTGAAGGGCTTGACCATCTCAATGACGGGCATCTCCTGGAAGCCCACCTGGCGGGGACGTGAATGGATTGTGTCCAGTGACTCTTTCGAGCTAACCTGTCCGGTGATGAAGAGACACGGGATCGAGTCGTACCAGCACCCGCACAGACCATTCACTATGTTCTGAACTCCGGGTCCGCTCGTAACCAGGACTACACCAATCTTACCGGACGCACGATAGTACCCCTCGGCAGCCATAGCGGCCGCCTGCTCGTGCTGAAAACAATAGTACTTGACCCGTGAAGAGGTTCCGACCGCATCCACAAACGGAGCAATCGCACCGCCCGTCACCAGAAAGTAAGTGTCAATACCGTGGTTCGCAAGTTCCTCGATAATGCAGTGCACCATAGTTACTCTTTGTGCCCAGTCTTTAAACCTCATAAAGAGTCGGGCTACCTTAACTATAATGAAGCGCACAATATTGAGTTTGTGCAAAAACAAGACACTCGGTGTCAAGAGTGTCGGCGTCACATCCTACGACTACCCATTTTCAAAAATAATAAACGCATGCGACGAAATTGATTTTATTGTTGTGGGGGACACTGCGGGGTCTACGGTTCACGGCGAGCCCGACCTGAACAAGGTGACTATGGATACTATGATTACACACTGCAATGCGGTCGCAAAGGGCGCCCCGAACAAGTTTCTTATCGGGGACATGCCATTTATGTCCTATCAGTCCTGTATGAAGGATGCTGTTCAAAATGCCGGGAGACTTGTGCGTACAGGAATGGATGCTGTGAAAATTGAGGGATACTATCCGGACACGGTAAACTATATAAATAATGCGGGTATGATTTGTATGGGTCATCTCGGCTTGACACCGCAGAGTCGTGCCAAGTTTGGTGGTTACAAGATCCAAGCCAAAACGAGCGACGAAATTGAAAACCTTGTGAAACAGAGCAAGAGTATCGAAGAGGCGGGGGCGGCCCTTTTGCTCCTCGAGGCTGTACCGGACGATGTCGGGGGGATAGTAAGCAAGGAACTAAAGATACCCGTGATTGGTATCGGTGCCGGAAACAAGGTGGATGGCCAGGTGGTAATCATACACGACATGCTCGGTATGTTTTGGGATTTTAAACCAAAATTCATCAAGCAGTACACAAACCTTGATGGTCACATCACCGAGGCACTCAAGAATTATGCCAAGGATGTAACCTCCCACCAATTTCCAAATGAAAAGTATTTTTACAACATCAATCCTATGGAGCTTGAGAAGTATCTGGCTCGGAAGAATTGGAAGTACGACAAAACTCACTGACTCGGTCCTTCAAGGGGGGAAGTTCAAGCGATACATTCTGCTCTCCGACATAAGGAACATCCAGATAATTTTTGTTTGTAATTGTATATGGTATTCCGGCCATTTCAGCTAGGTCAGACAGTTTATACTTTTCTTTGTACACGACGTGAACAAATCGCTCGGACACTGTGTTTACAATATGGATCAGATCGTCGACATGCACAAAGTCAAAGTACCGATCTCGATCAATGGTGATATGTCTATTTTGAATTCCAGTTGTAAAAAAGCGGTGACTGGCCTCTCCGGGTCCAAAACAACCCCAGATCTTGTATATGTTCACGCGCGGATCATCCTTTAGTCTCAGCTCGAGGTACTTTTTAGCAACCCCATAGTAGTGGTTTGGAATCTCAGTCGCGCCACTCGAAAACCATACAAAACGATTGAAGTTTGCATTTTGATACACATTCTCAACCATATCCACATTGTCGTTAAACACCCTCGAGTCGTCCGACTTTGTCCGGCGCCCACCAACACAAGCACAATGAATAATTATGTCAAAAAAACTAAATTGAAAAAATTCCATAGTATCTTTTCGGTTGAGTAGGCTAAAGTCTTTTCGTGAGATTGTGACGGCGTCCGGGAAAGCCTTTTTAAAGTTTTGACCTATAAACCCGTCTGCACCCACAATGCATACACTCTGCATAAAGACTACGGTTACTTAATCTTTATGCGCTTCGTAGTTACGACCCTGCACACTCCCGATTGGGAAGAGTTTGCCTCGGTGACTGATCAAAACAAGCGCGAGTACTGTGACCGTCACGGCTACGCCTTTGAGACAAAGGGTGATGGCCCCTGGAACACACGGATCGATCTGGGTGTTATGGGAGACTGGGGGTTCGAGCGTGGGTACCGGTTTCTTGAAATGTTTGAAAAGTACCCCGAGTGCGAGTGGGTCTACTTTTCAGACTGTGACGCTATGATTACCAACTTTACCCTCCCACTCGACAAGATTGTCGATAACAGATACCATGTCATCCTTGCGGCTGATATTAACGGTACAAATTGTGGAAATATTTTGATCCGAAATTCAGAGGTGGGTCGAGGTTTCTGTCAGTCTATGGTGGCGGCCCGGCCCGCCTACCGGGACAATATGATGGCCGAAAACCAGTGGATCCAGGAAATGGCCACGGCGACATATTGGAGAAAGTACATTAAGGTTGTGCCCCAACGCATCATCAACTCGTACGACTACTCACTGTACCAGTTCCCCAAGGTGACTGGCACGAAGGATGTGCTCGGTGTAGACGGCCAGTGGCAGCCCGGAGACTTTATGCTGCACATCGTGGGCGGAATGGCCATGGACAAAAAGACTGTGCAAGAAAGAATCGCAATCGCTAAACAGTACTTAGATAAAGTTAAAAAGTAATTTAATACCATGATTGTGGACACTTTTATGTTTTACAACGAGTTTGATGTCCTCGAAATTCGTTTGAACACATTAGATCCATATGTTGATCTTTTTGTCCTTGTTGAGGCAGAGGTGAATCATGTGGGTGGTCCCAAGGAGTTGTTCTATGAGAATAACAAGGAGCGTTTTTCCAAGTGGCACTCCAAAATTAAGCACATTATTGTGAAAAAGGATGAGTGTCCGACGGACCGGAGTCCTTGGTCTCGTGAAAAGTACCAGCGCGAGTGCATCTCTCGGGGCCTACAGGATGTTCCGGATGATGCAATCGTTATGATTAGTGATGTGGATGAGATTCCTGACATGACTATGTTCAAGTGGGAGCACCTGCCCCACCGCGTCATTTCGCTGCATATGTGGATGTACATGTACAATTTCAATTTTCTGTTTACCGGTGAGCCTTGGGTCGGTACGGTGGTTACAACGGCCGACTTGGTAAAGATTCACGGCATCAACTTTTTCCGGGACAGTCGATGGAAGTTCCCTAAACTCCGGTATTGTGGATGGCACCTGAGCAGCTTCGGAGACGAAAAGCATGTGCTCAACAAGATGCGTACATTTGCACACGCTCTGGATGATAACAACCACAAACACCTCCAGACCGAGGAGAATATCAAGAAATGGATCCAAGAGGGGAAGCACGTGGACGGTGCGACAGATCTGATGCCGAGACCACCCGAGGCAACCCTCCCTCCCGTCAACTGTAGTAAATTTCTAATCTAATATTAAAATGAGACATACGCCGAACACGGCCCGGAACAACGCCCAGAGTGTATATGCAAAAATGCTGAGAAAACTCAATGCATCCGTGAATAACGAGGGTAATGTGTTTTACCCAGCAAAACAGAATTTTAATAATAACGGACCGACCCGTGGAAATCTGTTGAAAAGACAGGCAAAGTCCCCGTCTCGTTACAATTATTTATTGAGACAGGCAAACAAGGCCCAGCGCCAATTTTCCACTGTAAAACACCCGCGTGAAAATGAAGCGTCGGCGTTTCGTAAATTGTTAGCAAATGTCCGTGCCCGTCTCAGAGGCACCGGACGCAACTTAAGAGCTTAGAGAATGAGCAGTACGAAAAAGCACTGTGATCTTTCGGAAGCATTTTCAATACTAAATTAATAAACTTTTTTGCATCCCTGTCATAAGTTTTGTAATTTCCAGTCGGTGGGGGGAGTACATCAAGGAGATGCATCATTGCAAAAGTCTGACAGAACCTGTGCGTACCAGGCTTTTGATAGTGATCATATGAATTAAATATTTTTGATTCATATGGTTTTCTAGCTGTCCAATGTGAATCAATAAAAAAAGCTGTTGGATATTTTGATGGGTGTCTTGTTTTTCTGTATTTAATAATAATATTTGGGATCATAAACTTCCATACATTTTCGTCACCCATAAAGTCTATGACCTCTTGCATCTAGTTACTTATGACTACTATCTGTCTAAGCTCTTCGTTAACAACATCAGGTGAGTAAATTCCCATGTAGATTGCTTTGCGCGAGAGGAGATCACGGATATCATCAATGTGTAAAAATTTCAGGAATCTATTTTTTGCTGGGATGTTTGCGAGGGGTCCACCGGCGGTGGTGTCTCTTTGCCCTTGACAAACAGGCCAGGTTACTCGTCGCAGCTCGTACATTTCTGCATCTAAATTGTCAAGTCGCGGGAGAATGTTTTCTCGTATGAGTGTTCTGACTTCATCCATAGGTCTATAGGTCACTCTGCCTCTATAGAGGTTCCACCTGCGTGGACCATCAACATACCCATGAGACCGAAAACAATTCCGAGGTACTGCACTGGTGAACTGAATCTTTCGCCCAAAAAGAAATACGCAACCAGTGCGCCCAGGACTGTAATCATCCCCTCCCACATCGCAGACACATACAAGAGACTTTCGGCCGAAAAGCTCTGTATCAAAAAGTACATAACACCCACGTAGCCCACGAGCCCACCGAGCATATGGTGATGATGATTCGACTTTGCGAACCATTTGAAATGGATATTACCGAATGTTTCGGCAATGCTCATCATCAGGATGTTGACGAGTGCCATCTACTTGTACTGGAGAATTTAAATAAAGACACCCCCTTTTATCCATACATGAAAGGGTTCCTCCTATCAAAAGAAAATGGAAAAATTAAATGTAAAAATTTAGGCAATTATGAGCACAGAAATGAATCAACTTTTTCGGTTATTTTACTTGCAAATGAAAAATTTAATATTCCCGATTTTGACGAAGTTTTTATAAATACAGACGATTTTTCTATTCAGGATTATGAACTATCTTATTCGACCCATAATGAAAAATATGCGAATGTTATTCCGGACTTTACATTTGATTGTTGGAGAGAGGTTGGAATTTCTGAGTACACGCAGGTGACCCGGGCGATGAGTACTTTGGGGGATGACCCCCCGGAGACAAACCTCTTAGGATGGAGAGGTGCACTTACCCATCCAAACAGGCGTCTGCTTTTTAATTTTACAGATCCAGAACTGTATGATATTCAAGAAATAGTATGGGACAGAACTGATCCTCAAAAACTCACATGTTCAAATTATGTTAGTCTCGAAGAAAGTGTGAAAAAATGGAGATATCTAATTGATGTAGAAGGAAGAGGTTGGTCTGCTCGCATAAAGTTTATGCTGTTTAGCAAGAGGTGTCTTTTCATTCAGGATAGACCACATAAGGAATGGTTCTGGCCACTCCTTAAACCGTGGATCCATTATGTACCTGTTTCTAGAGACCTTTCAGATCTCGAGGCAAAACTCTTGTATATGAAACAAAATCCAGATATCGAAGACAAAATCAGAATGAATGCACACGAGTTTGCTGTTAACAATTTGAGTCTTGACAAGGCTTTGGAGAGGTGGAGAGATGTATTAACTTCGTTAAAGACCACAGGCTCTGTGTAAGTATGGAGGGCTGGATTGCACTGACCCGCACTCCTAACTTGTTGATTAGCAAGCCAACCCGTGTAACTTTTAGGAACAAAAATTATGTGGTGTGGAAATCTGACTCGTGTGGAACTCAGATTATGCCCGATGCGTGCTGTCACCGTGGGGCTTCACTTTCTCGTGGAAAGGTTGAGCGCGACGGATCTCTGACTTGTGGATACCACGGATGGAACTTTAAGTGCAACCGTCTTAAGCAGCCCTGGATCGAAAATGAGGAGTTTATTTCGCCCGAATTTGACACTTGCGAACAGGATGGTCTCTTGTGGGTCCGGCCACGCGGACTTATCGGGGACCACACCCCTCCCCAAGTTCCATATCAGAATAATCCATCATTCAACACTGCGTGGTTCGAGACTGAAATTAAGCAGTGTGCCCAACTTATCATCGAGAATGGAATTGACCCTGCACATGCCTCGTGGGTTCACGCAAATGGTCTTGGTTTTGGAACTGAAAATGAGGAGCCGACCGATGTTGTCCACTCTGGAAACGCAATCAGCTTTGGGTACATTCCAAACAAAAATGCACTGAGTACAAGTTTGTTTGGAATTAGCCAAACCAAGAATTTTCATGTGTTTGAACTTCCGTACACAACCTGGTCAGAGGTTATCCTCGAGTCCGGCAAGAAACTCATGACCTATGTGACCCTTTGCCCAATTTCGGATACAAAAACGAAAATGTTTGTAGCCTTTGCAAACAACCTTGGTGTTCCTTCTGATATCTTTGTTATGATGGGCAAGGAGATTGTAAATCAGGATCGGTACATCCTAGAGAATCAAGACGCGAGCTTTGCTAACAAGGGGATCAGTGGAAAGTACGACCAACTGTCCCTGGCCTACAGGAACGCACTTCAGAATTTGACTTTTAAATAGTTAATTACCACCTGCCATGGCATTATTCATTATCCCTCGAAGAACCGAATTACGAACATAAAATACTGTACTAAGTTGATTCCAACCAAATCTACTTATTACACTTTGTCTCCGATTGCGCATATTTTGAGGTAGTATACCCACGGGCACTCCATAATATTGTACACCCCGAATTGTAACGGGGGTAAAATAAGGCGTTTGAATATTTCTGCGTCCATAAGACTGACCATTTGAATTTATAAGATTCAGATTTCTTGGATCGTACCATAAATAGTTTGGCACATGTTGTGTGGCCCGTGTATTTTGTTGTCTAGCGAGTCTTGCGCGCTCGGCGGCATTCTCCCGGGCGCGCTTCATCATAGCCGCAAGCTCAGCAGCTTCATTTCTATTATTTGAATACTTTCTTTTACGAAGAGTACGCTTGTTTGCATTAGTCAAACTGTTCGGATTAACATTTATAAGTTTCAGATTCTTGCCATAGACTGGATCACGCACCTTTACTCTCTTGTTATGTCCATATTTGTTAAAGTTGTATTTTCCTAAACTTGTTACTAATTTGTTGAATTCCTCTTGACCACGTACGCTAACAATTCTGTTTTTATTTGCTGTATTGTACAGAATATCAGGTCCTCGGTGTCCTCCGCCCGCATTAAACTCTCTGTACCATCTGAAGGGGCCTCGTAACACGCCCGTGGTTGCATTTCTCTTGAGACGGGTGATAAGAGCGTTTAAATTTTTCAAGTTCCTGACCCTATTCGATTCGACAACTTTAAAAAGAGAGTTTTTATTAGTCAGATATGACTTTGAATGGTTTGTACTAAATACACGATACACATTCGTGTTGCCCTTTAGCCAAAGCCCAGAGATACCATTTTTCAAACGGTTGTTATTGTTACTCATCTACCATATCTACAGAAATATTTTTATAAGCCTCCTTTAGAAATTCCCGCATTTCCTGTTCCGCCTCCTTGAACTTTTCTTTTTGTTTCATCATCTTCTTGGTCTCTTTGGGTTTCTTCGACTCCTTTTTGGGCTTGATTACAGGCGTGAACGCTAGCGTCAACATAACCAGATAAATAACTGAAGCTTTAATAGAGAATGTTGAAGTTCATAAACTGGTGCTTGGCGTGGGTCATAAGGATACCCAACACGGACCACAGAACTAGATATTTTCTTTTGTGCTTTGTGCAGGATCCCGATTTTCACGAATTATTAAGAGTAAAGATGTTAGTTTATCAAGTAAAGAAATTGTGCATTTAGAGACTATATGAAGGCTGCATTGATAACAGGTGTGACTGGCCAGGATGGATCGTATCTGGCCGAGTTTCTATTATCAAAGCAGTACACTGTGTATGGTCTCGCCCGGTACTGTTCAGAGAAAAAGGCGGAGCGCCTTGGGAGTGTGATTTCCAATCCTGAATTCAATTTGATAGAAGGGGACCTGACTGACACTTCACGCATCAGGTCCATAATTGATTCTTTGAATTCTACATACGAATTGATTGAGGTTTACAATTTGGGTGCTCAGTCCCATGTGAAAATTTCATTCGACCAACCCGAGTTCACAGCCAATGTGGATGCCCTCGGTACGCTCCGGCTCCTCGAGGCTATCCGTCAGACTAATTCCAATTCTAAATTCAAATTCTACCAGGCAGGGACATCTGAGATGTTCGGCAAGATTCAGCAACCAATTCAGAATGAGAATACGCCCTTTTATCCACGGAGTCCTTATGGGGTTTCCAAGGTGTGTGCGTACTGGTTCACGCGCAACTACCGCGAGGCCTATGGTATGTTTGCTTGCACAGGTATACTTTTCAATCACGAGTCCGAGCGGAGAGGCGTAGACTTTGTGACGCGCAAAATTACCAAGGGCCTTGCGGCGTGGATGAAAACAAAAAAGCCAATTGAGCTTGGAAATTTGGATGCAAAGAGGGATTGGGGTCACGCAATGGACTATGTCCGGGCAATGTGGCTTATGCTCCAAAAGGAAACGGCTGATGATTATGTCATTGGGACCGGCGAGACCCATTCTATTCGTGAGTTTGTCGAGACAGCCACGGGTATCATAGGCATCAAGGGCAAGTGGGAAGGCACGGGGACCGAGGAAAAGTTTGTAACCCCCGAAGGTGAAGTGGTGATCCAGGTGAACCCCGAGTTTTACAGACCGGCCGAAGTGGATGTGCTCATCGCGGACCCACGAAAGGCGTATGAGGAACTCAATTGGATTCCGGAAATAAAATTCAAAGACCTCGTGACCAAGATGGTCGTGGCTGATCTTTTATAATTTATAAATTATGGAAGAGTACATACGGAGGGGGTGGCCCCCTCGAGTTGCCGCGATATATTCGGGTGTTGTTCCGTACACTCAAAAATATGAATTCAAGATGTATACAAGTATAGAAACTCGGTTCGAGGCTGGTAAGGTTACAGAGGTGGACCATCGTAAACAGGTGGAGACCACTCTAGGTATAAAGACACGGGACCCGTAGAGAGTATGAAGGTGACCTTTCTGGAGGTCCGTAACCTTAACGAGAATGACCCTATGCTCCTTCAACCAGCTCCATCTGTTCGGGACACCGAAGAGGCCTATGAGTCAATTGGGCCTACTCTAGTTCCTACACCGATCCACCCTCTACACTCTGTTTGGATCGTAGAGGACAAGGCATTTCACGATCCGAAAATGGCTAATATTTATGCCTCGGCAAACAAACTCAAGGTGACAGAGTCACCGGTATTGACTCTGAGTTCGCCTTTTGTAGATGACCCTGGGTCTCTCGTGGGTAAATCGTCTGAAATCCTGTACAACTACCGTGGAGGCTTTTTGTGGGTCACTGGTGGCCACACGATCCACCGGCCATCTCCACTTCACGGATACATCAACCAATACACAACAACTCCAGTTTCAGGTGATATCGAAGATGTGCGCCTCAATCTAAACGGGCGGCCGTTCCATGCGCGCGTGCAATTTGATTAAATAAAGACACTTTTTCCATATATTTTATGTCGTGGCTCTTTCTCGGTCCCCGTTTGTTAGCCGGTATAGGACAGGTTACCAAACGGTACGCAGATTTAGTGAATGGCGAATATGTAGAATTCGGGAACCCCCCCTCGAAACAGTTTTACGACAGGGGGTTTGCATTTATACTCCCATTTAAAGAGAATTTAGAACTGGTCGACCAGTATTCGAAATTTTGTGGGAGTATGAAGGTGATGACGATATGTGAGACTGAGCCCGTGAACGAGGCCTATCAGATGATTGCGGACAAGTACCCGGAGGTTTATGTGGCTTCCGAGTTTTGTAAGGATGTGTTTTCGAGACAATTTCCAAATACAAATTGGAAAGTTTTGCACCTGTACGCTCCGCCACCACCGGCACTGAGCCCACCGGACACATCCGGTCCGTATGTTTTTTATACGATTGGAAATGTGATGGATCCTCGGAAAAACTTTCAGGCTCTGGTGAATGCCTTTTTTGAATGTAAATTCGAAAATGCAATTCTACTTGTAAAAGCAACTTGCAATTCTGAACTAAAATTAGAATTACCAAGGGTGATTGTGATAAACGGGTTACTGAGTTTGGAGCAGATGGAGAATATCCATCGCAAGGGTCACTGTTATATCAACTGCTCGCACTCCGAGGGTGTCGGGATGGGGGCTGTTGAGGCTGCTCTGCGGTCCAAGCCTGTTATTATAACAGACTACGGGGGGCTCAAGGAGTATGTAAAGACACCCTGGGTTGTCAAGTGCACAACAGGGCCGATCGGGTTTGATGATTTCTTGTTCAAGGCGGACCACGAGTGGGGTCACCCGAGTTACGAGGACCTAGTCGCTCATATGAAGGACTGTTACGAGAAACAGGTCAAGTCATGGGATCACGCGCATACCCATCAGCTTATGAGCGGTTTGGCGTTGCAGGTGCAAAGTTAGATCTAGTCAGATTAGGGAAGGTTTTGTTTCCATTCTTTCCGATTTGCTCGACAGCTTTGACAGCATAGGCTATAGCCTTTGCACCCTGAGCCAGTTGGGCTGCTCTGGCCGCATTTTTCAGTGCACGGGTTGCCATGCCCAGGTTAGCATTCTTTCTATTACTGTAGGGGGTCAGGACATTTGCGGCTCTCTCGAAGTTATTTCCGGCATTTTTGTAATTTTTAGTAGCATTTTTTGCGTTTGCGTTTGCGGCGGCAACCTGGTTGTTTGTCAGTCTGTTTGCACCGATTGCTACCTGATTAATTGCACGATTCGAGTTTTTAACACCCTCAGTAGCCAGCTGCACGCTCTTCGTCATGGCATTCAGTTCACGGGTATTGCTCATTTTATATTACAAAATATTTAAAATTTATCCGGCTTGGTGGAGACTGAGGGTTCGGGCGTGGACTGGGAGTCTATCCAGTAGTGCGACAGGTACACTGTGAGTCCCACAAGCAGAGTCGAAGACAAAAGGAAAGACTTTTCTGAATTTAAAAACAGGACCGCGTCGTCAACCACCTTGACGCCTGTGGGCTTGGTGATAAACTTGGGTACGATATAGACCATTAGCACATTGATAAACATCGCGGCCCAGATGTAATTCCAATTTATTTCCATATTAATCTATGTTTAGATTTTTCTTGATAACTCTTCGACTAACCCCCCTGCCCTTGTATTTCTCCGTACAAGTTTATTCTCTAAGAAGATAAGTCCCGGGTGTAGTCTTAAAAGATTTAGCTTTGCTTGATCTCTCTGTGACCGGGGTTTATTGTTATTTTTTACTGTATTTAATAAAGTTATTGCATTCTTATTATCGTTGTTCAGTAATGCATAGTTGAAATTTTCCTGTGCGTTATAAAATTCATTATTGCCAACTCGGTGAGACGTTAGTGAACCTTTTTTAAATGCTGCTGCTGCCTTTACAATAGTCGGTAATTGAGCTACTGCTGCTTGTGCCTGTGCGTTTGCTGCTGCTGCCTTTGCGTTTGCTGCTGCCGCACCTTGGGCATTTCCTAAACTAGTCAATACCTTTGATTGTTGTCTTAAAGTTGCTGCTTGTGTTTTAAGGTTTCTAATTTGACCTTCCACTAATGCTCTTTGAGTTCTTGCATTTCCGGCTGTTCTGTACTTGAGGGCAGTCAGTCTGGCCCGGGGATTATTAAATAATTGTTTAGCGCCCAGTGCTTTTAAGCTAGCGGCCTTTGCAGTTGCCCGCTTTGCATTCTCGGCGGCTTGTCTCGCGCGTCTTAAATTCTCGGCACTTCTCTTACGGAAGTTCTGCGCCTTGGCCTTTTGTCTCCGGAAAAATTCAGATAAACGCACACCGGTGCTCTTCCACTCATCACCACGACCCAGTGCGAGCCGGTTCAATTCAGATATGTAATATTTTCTGAATTCTTTGTATTTCGACGCATTGAACGGGTTACCGTTCACGGGATTTGTAGCATAAGCAGCCCAAGCCTTAATTGCATTGATAATCGCTTTATGAGCTTCGTTTGATGCAGTTCTGTTATTTCTGATTGCAGCCTTTGCATTGGCGTTTGCTGAACGGTTTATGGCTTTGAATTTTTCTTCGATTTTACTTCTCTGTTTCTCTCTCTCAAGACTAGACAGGGTACCAAGACGCCGGCGGAGCATTTTACGCTCATAAATAGGTTGGTACTTTTTCTCCCCTACCTTTTTCAAATAATTCTCGAAGCTGAGGTTATTCATTTATATTTCGATACATTTTTTTTCATTGTAATTTATAGATGATGACCTGGGGTCCATATTTTTGGGGCACGCTTCACATAGCTTGTTTGGTCGCACCCCCTGTTCTGTCAGACGAGCACAAGGCGGCCTACAGGGACTTTGTCCACAGCTACACGATGATCCTCCCGTGCCCAGCGTGCCGGCACCACTTCCATGAAATCCTCGAACAATTTCCAGTCGAAAATCATCTAGCCACCGGCAAGGAACTGTTTGCGTGGTCAGTCGCAGTCCACAACATTGTCAATATGAAACTTGGGAAACCGGTAGTATCCTTCAGGGAAGCACTTATGTACTGGATTGAAAGATCAAACTACGAAGAAAGATTTCCGATCGAAGATACCTTAATTGTACTTGGACTCGTGGTCGCAGTTTATTTTCTACTTATAAAGTAATGGACTATGAGAAACAATTTCACAACCTAGTCATCGGTGGAAAGGGTTTGTTTGTTTTGCTTTTACTCATTCTTAGTTTCGTGAATGGTCACAAGGAATTTGTCGAAAAGAATCCAAGAGCTTTCATGGGTGGAGCTTTTTTCTTCGCCCTTGCAGGTGCGATTGCGGGCGCAGGTCTTGCGTGGCACAGAGGGGGTGATGTCGCGAGCACTATGTTTATCACTACCTTATTTTTCTTTTTCTTTGCAGTGTGTCGCGAGTTTTCAGGATACTATGCACTTTCGTCTCAGAAGAACATGACACAGAATGAGGCAAAACAGCGAAAGGTTCTGATGGGGCTCGCAATTGGTCTTGGAATCCCCACTTTCCTGTACGCCTTGTACCTTGTCTACAACGCAAAAGTCTTGCCGGTACCCGGAATGACATGGACAGCTTTCGGAATTGAAACTTTCCTTTTCGTGACTGTCTGTGCACTCGCAGAGTATGCAGTTGAATTTTATCACGAAAAAGATGAAAAACATTCGGCCGGTTCTGTAGCGGGGTCCTTAACACTGGCTATAGTGATATATTTGGTAGGACACCTTATGTTCCAGTTTGGTGGATTCTATGACGAAGTGTTTGCTCCTGTCAACTGGGGTAACCTCAAGGCCAACTAAAGAAGAGGCCACCGTGTACAGTATGAGCTATGAAAAGCTCTCCCATGTCGAACACATCCTCAAGCGTCCCGACACCTATGTCGGCTCCCTTCAACCCGAATCCACATCCCAATGGATCCGGACTGAAGATCGATTCACTTATTCTACAATTACTGTTTCACCTGGATTGGTGAAGATCTTTGATGAAATTCTAGTCAACGCAATCGACCAGTACTCGCTCCACCCCAAAAAGGTTAACAAAATTCAGATCCAAATTCAATCGAATGGAACAATTGTTGTGGAGAATAACGGAATTTCCATTCCGATCAAAAAGCACGAAAAGGAAAAGGACACCTGGATTCCTGAATTGATTTTCGGTCACCTATTGACGAGTTCAAACTATAACGACGACGAGCAGCGCGTGACCGGTGGACGAAACGGGTACGGTGCAAAGCTGACGAATGTATTTTCAAAGAGTTTTTGGATTGTGGTTTCGGACGGCAAAAAGCTGTACACCCAAAACTGGCGGGACAATATGGGCGTGGTTGACCCCCCTCGTATCGAGGCGACGACGGGCGAGCCCTTTGTTCGGGTCGGGTTCACCCCGGACTATCCTCGGTTCGGAGGCCCTGGTGACTTTTATAAGGTGTTTGAAAAGCGTGCTTGGGACGCTGCAATGTGGTGCAGCAAAGCCAAAGTCATCTTCCATTCTTCAATTTTAAATGTAAATTCGTTGGAGGAGTACGCCAAGATGCACATCGGTGATGTTCCAATTGCAAAAATGCACACTGAAAATTTTGATATTATTGTGGGCCACTCCAAGACTGGTGGGTTTCAGCACTGCTCTTGGGTGAATGGTATTTCGACCACTAAAGGTGGTACTCATGTCGAAAAGATCGTTAAGCATATTACGGATGAGATTTCCAAGGATAAGCGGGTGACGGTCAAGCCTGCGCAGATTCGGTCGAGTCTGTTTGTGTTTGTCCGGGCTGTTATCGTGAACCCTACATTCAGCAGTCAGACCAAGGCCGAGTGCACATCACGGATTGATTCCATTGATATTAAGCCCAAGTTCATCAAAGATATCCTGGCGACAGGGGTCCTCGACACGCTCGTTGACCTCAGTCAGGCCAAACTGGACCGCGAGCTCAAGAAGACAGATGGATCCAAGAAGTCTCGGATTACGGGTGTCCCAAAACTTGACGACGCCAACTGGGCCGGCACTCACCGGAGCCAGGAGTGCACGCTTATTCTGACCGAAGGTGACTCGGCGAAAGCCCTTGCCATTGCCGGGCTGAGCGTTGTGGGCCGAGACAAGTTTGGCGTTTTTCCACTCCGGGGTAAACCTCGCAATGTGCGGGATGCTTCGGTAAAGCAGGTGACTGACAATGAGGAATTCTCCAACCTTAAAAAGATCATCGGGCTCCAGCATGGTAAAGTCTATAATTCCCTGAGAGAATTGCGCTACGGCCGCCTTATGATTATGACCGATGCGGACCTCGACGGGAGCCACATCAAAGGCCTGGTCCTGAACATGATCCATGTGTACTGGCCCAAACTGATCGAACTGGGCTTTTTGGTCAGTATGGTGACCCCTGTGATCAAGGCGGGCAAGACTTGGTTTTTCACAGAGGACGAGTACAGGCAGTCCGCCTCAAGTTCTGGACCTGTCAAGTACTACAAGGGTCTCGGGACCTCAACATCCGCCGAGGCCAAGGAGTACTTCAAGCAAATCGAGAAACTCACAGTAATTTTCAATTCTGATCCAAAATTGAACGAGTCTATGACACTGGCTTTCAGCAAGGCGCTCAGTGATGAGCGGAAGGAGTGGCTCTCGGGGCATATGGCTCAGCCTCCGAAGGGTGTTCCATACGGACACATCAAGACCCTCACGGTGACTGACTTTGTGCACCGGGACCTGGCAAACTTTAGCGCCGAGGACATCAAGCGCAGTATTCCGCACGTGGCCGATGGCCTCAAGCCGAGTCAGCGAAAGGTTATTTATGCGGCCCTTAAGCGGAACCTGGCCCAGGATATGAAGGTGGCCCAGCTCGCCGGCTACGTGGCCGAACAGACTGCGTACCACCACGGCGAGGCTAGCCTCCAAGGCACAATCGTCAACCTGGCCCAGAACTTTGTCGGCTCGAACAATCTGAACCTGCTTGAACCAAGCGGCCAGTTTGGAACACGCCTCGCGGGCGGAAAGGATGCTGCAAGCTCCCGTTATATCTTTACCCGCCTTGCACCCTACACCAAAAAGATCTTCGACCCGTCTGATAATGATGTGCTCAAACACATAGTCGACGACGGCCAACAGGTCGAGCCCGAGTTCTATGTTCCGATTGTTCCTATTATTTTGATGAATGGTGCAGAGGGGATTGGTACAGGATACAGCTGTTATGTCCCTCCGTACGATCCGGAGGCGATCAAGCACAATATACTGTGCGCTTTGGATCAGGTGCCTATGATCCCTATGAAGCCTTTTTTCAAGGGGTTCAGGGGGGCTATTACAAAGACCAAGGAGCACACTTGGGTGATGACGGGCCTGTTTGAGAAAGAGGGCACGCAGCTGCACATCACCGAGCTCCCGCCCGGAAAGTGGACCCAGGACTTTAAGGAGCACCTCGAGTCTCTGGTCGAAAAGAACACGATCCAGAAATATGAGAATCATTCGACCGAAACAAAGCCGGACTTTCGAGTGTGGGGGTACAGCGGCGACGACCCCGTGAAGGACCTCGGACTCTCCAAGACGATCCACACGAGCAATATGTACCTGATCGGGCCGAACGGGGCGGTCAAAAAGTACTCGAGTCCTGAGGAGATTCTGGTTGATTACATCGAACTCCGCGTGAACTTGTACAAGAAACGGAAGGCTCACTTGATTCGTCAATTAGAAAGTGAAATTGAGTGGATCCGGACGAAGAAAGAGTTTATCACCGGCGTGATTAACGGCCAAATTAAGGTTCTGAACGAGCCCCTCGAGCATGTGAAGACTCAGATGCGTAAACGAAAGTTCGAGGAGGAATATGTTCCTAAACTGCTCGACATCAAGACCTACAACTATACCCAAGAGGAGGTCCGTAAGCTGATCGAGCTCGATGCGAAGCGCCGTCGGGACCTGCAGGTACTCCAAGCAACGAGCGTGTTGCAGATGTGGAAAAATAACCTAAGTGATTTGTAGTATGGACTTGAGTCCTTTATCCCCATTTCAAAAACTTGTTGAATATGAGCGTGTAATTCAAGATAGACTAGTTTCATATGAGCAACAAATTCAGACTAGAATTCGCAACACAGCACAGGGGGTCACTAAGAAAGGTATACAAGCGGTCCAGACACCACCCGACTCGGCCCCTCCCAAAGTGCCAGACAACATAGTGCTCACACCCATCCAAGTAAGCGGAGTCTACAAAGCAACAAGTCAAAATGTAATTACATTTTATGTCAACACTGCATGGCCCTCTTTAAATCCAAATGATCTGGTCCCGGTTGGTCCAGGGTGGAGTGTTGTCGGTATGACGGGCGTTGCCGGAAACATTGTCGTTACAGGTGTTTCAGAAAAACCCGAGTTTGTAAGTCCTGGTATCTGGAAATACAAGGACAATCAAGTGTTAACCATTGGAGAAGGCAATTCAGAATCATATTTGTGGTATTTTACTTGCCAAACAGATACAGAACAGAACATACAAAATGTTCAAGGCGTGATAGGTGCCATCTTGTATCCCCCGAGTTCAACTTCACTAACGACAAATTCAGTTATAGGTCTATTGACTGGATTCTATTATGTCAGTAGTGGACGACTTGTGTTTTACATAAAGGGGTCCGGGGCCCCTATGGGCTTCGGGCCCGGATGGACGGTTACAGGCCTTCCCGGTCTATTGAGTAGTAATGTGACGACCGTCAATTATGTTCCGACACCGGGTATCATCGCGGAACAGTTTTCTTACGACTCATATGTCACTCTCCAGGGTGACAAACTGGAATACAACACGATAGCACCTGTAAACTGTACAGCAACCGTAAAACAACCTCTGAGTCAGGCTAAAATTATAGGAGCTAATGTGACATATGTAAAATCATACACTTCAAATGTTGTGGTTCAGATGAATCCAAATATAAAATTGACCGGGGGTGCTCCACTCCGTGATTTGGATGACCAAGTCAAAGGCAAAATGTTCCAAGATGAATACAAAGATGTATCCAAACTTGGATACAATTCAGCCACATCATATGCATTGTATGCAGTTGGTCCACAAGAAAAGTACACTACCGGAAAAGATGATTCCATATGGAACACTACATGGCCCCAACACTCAAACTTTGTGTGTTACCAGCAGTATGTTCCGATCCAGGCCCCTCAATACCTGGGCCAAACAATTACGATTGAATTTAAACCAAAGGAGCTCGGGGACCTATTGTGCAATATGTATTTTACCTGCCAGCTCCCGGCCCTCACGAGTACATCAAATGCATACACGAATCAGGTGGGCCGGGCCCTTATTGCCCAATGTGATTTTATGATTAACGACACTGTGGTTGAGACTGTGTATGACGACTGGTTTTTCATAAAAGATCAAGCGTTTCTGGATGCGGACGAGCAGACTTCTATGTTTTATGCGGTGAACGGGGGGTCATCCACGGCCCAAAGCCCCACCTCCCCTCTGAGTGTATATGTCCCATTGGAGTTTTTCTTCTGTAGGAGACACTCGCATCTCAACAAGGGCCGGGAGAGACTGCGCAGACCCTATTTCCCACTGTGTGCACTCAAGAATCAGTATTTTTACATTAAAATTCAATTCCAGCCATGGGTCTGGATTTCAAATGACATGGGCGTCACAAAGAAAGATATAATCAATCCTGCACTGGTTCTGGAGCAGATCAAGTTGACCGAAGTGGAGAAACTTTATTACCAATCGACTAAACTCAGATATGTGGTGAACAGGTTGAAGAAAGAGTCGGTGCTTTCTTTCAATTCTTACACGCCACAGCTCCAGTTGACGGCCAGTTTTCCGGTTCAGCTCCTGGTGTGGTTTTTCAGAAATAAAAAGTACGAAACAACCACCTCGGTACTTTACAATGATGTCCGATACGAATACGGGTTTACGACAAAGTATGTGCAGACATCGGTCGCTCTCCCGTTTGTAAGTCAGACGAGTTACTTTGTGGACCCTGTCAGTTCTTTCAAGATTTTACTAAATAACACAGATATCACAAGCGTGTTTCAGGGGTCTCTGTACTATGCGTTCAAGCAGCCCATGGAGCACGGTTTATCCATACCCGCGAAGAATATATACATGTATTCTTTCGGGTTAAGTCCGAAAGAGTACAATGCTGGAGGTTACGTAAACTTCTCGAAGTTGAATTCTCAGACGACGACACTTCAAATTGTTCTAAATCAACAATACGCCACACAGGTTACTCAAGGTTACAATTTGTATTTATTCTACTACGGCTACACTGTTCTCGAATTCGAGGGCGGAAGCGCCCGGTTGCCGTTTATGTAGTTCTGTCAACTTTGTTTTATTGTTTAGTATGTGCTCAATAATTCCATTGGTAATACACCATCTAATGAAGTTAAGCTGAGCAACAGTTGTGGTAAGTCCTTGAAATTCAATGCGTTCGGTCCTGCAAAAGGGATCGAATAGCTTTTTCGAGTATCCATCAAGGGATGACTTGTATGCGACATGTACTGTAAAAATCTTGCCAGTTGGTGTTGTATATGTCACATTACGAGACTTTGAATAATTTGTCACAAACCATTCTAAATTACGAAGGGATATGCCCTTCCTGTGTGAGAGAATATCATGTAGTTGTTCTGCGTTTTTGTCGTCGCTGAAAAATCGGGTGAGACTCTCGAGAAGTAAACTTGATTTATTCATTGTACTATTAATGAACTAAATGTTTAAGCCTGTATTTGGCGCACTTGCGGTCCAGACAACCGGAGCATTTGAAGTTGCAGTCGTCAGGGTTTTCAGAACCGGCACCTGGCTCTGATGAAACTTGCAGAAACCGTTCCCCTGGGGTTCCTTGAGGCAGCGCTTTTTGCTCTTAAGGGTACCCTGGCAGAACCGAATTTCTATTCCGGACACATCGCGACAGAGCTGTTCGAGTGGGATCTCGTACATCTTCGAGATGACCTCAAGGGACTTGTTTACACGAAGCGCAACCCTGCGATTCACCTCCTCCTCAATGAGCTGAAGGATCTGTTCCTCCATCGTTTCTACTTACAGATACAGGGTGCCAGGTTTTTAAGTGAGGGTCTACGATCTTGTAAAAAAGTCCGTGATCCTCTGCGTCTTGGGTTCAAAGATGACACTCTCGACATTCTTCCCTAGCAGCGGCTCCAACAAGTCGCACACAGGTTTCTTGAGCTGGTTTGTAAAGTAATAATTGTAATCGATCTTCAACTTCTTTTCTGCGACCCACTCCGGGTCCTCGGCCTTTTCAAACATCTTCCCCCGACCCTCGATAATAACAAATTGAACACGATCACCCTGTTGGGGCTCTGAGCCCGGTGCGCGCTTCCGAATCTTATCACGGACCTCGACATGAGGCATTTTCACCTTGTAGCTCGCGGCCAACTGTTTACTCATAAGCAGCTTATTGATGTCCACATCCCCATCCTTCAGGGTCTTGGCAGCCGTCTTGGCAAACTCGACAACCGGCCGGGGGTCGTCGCTGTCCAGAATCATCTCTAGCAGCTTTTTCAGCGTCTCGCGGACATATTGGCACGAATCGCGCCGGACCACCTGGAGGCCCTTCACATCAATCTTTTTAAACCCTACGTATCGGGTCCCGTCCACTTTCAGAACAGGAGTCCCATCCTTGTTCGACTTGCCCTCGTACATCTTGGCCGCGTACCGCTTTTTCGAATACAGAAAATAAGGGCAGTAAACCTTTTCGAGTTCGAGGTCGTTGGGCGCCTTGAACAGTTTCGTACACTGTTCCGCTGCTTGTTCACCGAGCTGCCAGGAGTAGTCGATAGCCTCTTGGCCCTTCCGCCCCTGTACATCAAATTCTACCATTACTGAATCAGTATCTCCGTACCTAACTTGTGCGCCCGGAAAGTTGGCCTCGACATAGTTCTTAGTCTCCTCGATCATTTGACGCCCACGCATAGTAACTGTGGAAGCGATCGCGACCAAAGGTAAAAGTCCTTTAGAAGCCCCGCAAAAACCATATATACTATTCATCGAAATTTTGTATGCTAATTGTTGACCATTGTAGATGGCTTCCATCGGCGTGCCTTCGGCTTGGGCCATAAGTTTCTTTGCCTTTTTGCGGTACGCCTTGAGGTCGCTCAAGATGACAGGCAGGAGCGAAGGTACATTCTGTGCAAACCGGTGGGGCCCGAACTGCTCGTACTCAACCCCGGGCAAGTTGTCAAACTGGGGGTCCATCACCAGAGTCGAGTAGCACAGGTTGTGTGCGCACATAATACTCGGATACAGACTCGCAAAGTCGAGTGCCGTGATTGGTGTATAGTATGCGCCGGTTTGTGCCTCGAGCACGGTCGCGCCTTGGTACTTTTCCGTCGGAAGTTCCGGTCCGGACTTTTTAAATGTCGGAATTAGAAACCCGAGCTGTCGAGCCTTGTAGGCCATCTGACTAAACACCTTAATTTGTTGTCCCCGTTCACTCAAAAACGAAAGGGGAACCCAACACGCCTTGGCCATCTCAATTTGATTCTGAATTTGGAACAATTTTTCCAGAAGCTTATGGGGCAGAACTGTATCCTGCAGACAGTACTCGGCAACCTCACCGAGTCGAACCGGGTCACCCTCCAGGTACCGCCCGAAAATTTCCTTCACGGGCATGTCATTCTTCTGGTCCTTCAGAAAGTGCTTGGACACATTGTTCAATGAATAACTCTCCAGTTTGTGATCACGCTTCACATCCTGGAAAAAATCAAAAACATACCGACCTCTCATCGGGACCATTTTCAGGAGGTTATTGCCGAGTGCACTCGATGACAAGTTTTTCGTGACGAGTTCAATCGGGGAGTTTCTGAAGCGGCCCCAGGTTGGCGCGAGTCCATTCATAACAGATCGGACTTGCAGGTACTCCAAGTCAAAGCCGAAGATGTTCCAGCCGGTGATAATGTCCGGATCTATTTCCGTAATGTACTTTTCGAACCTTTGTAAAAGTTCTTTTTCGGTCCGGAAGCTTTCACAGTCGAGGGCTTGCGTTTCTTTGAGGCACAGGCACTTTCGGACCAGCTCGTTTGAACCAAAGTGTTTGGTTGTCATGCCAATCTGGAACACAACATCTTTAGGGTTGGATGGGTTTGGAAATTCCCCAGTTGAAGAGTAGCACTCGATATCAAATGACATGATGACCAGGGGTGCAATGTCGTCTCGGTCAACGGGCTTTAGTTCAGCGTTCCAGATGTTTACAGAACACGAAGTTGATTCGTCTCGTTCGCCGCCAATCACCTCGAACCACCCAGTTGAACGAATATTGGTCACATGCATAAACCGCAAAACAGGATCAAGGTTCGACTCGTACACCTTGAGGTCCCCGAACCCCTTGTAGGGCCCTTTGTTGAGTATACTCGCACAGATCCTCATAGCCCTCAAGGTCTCAAAAGAAACCTTGACAAAACGCTCTAGTATCTGGTTCCGAAACCCCCACAAATCTTTTGCTTTTATTTCTTGTATTTCTTTGTATTGAATAGTTTGGGAGAGTACAACTTTGAGAGAGGCTAAATCATGGGATGGTCGAAGCTTGATGTAAAAATAAGGATCAAATGGAACGGTCACACAGACTGATTTGGCGTCCTGTGAGCGTCCATAAATTCTAATCACAAATTGGTCATCAAAGTCTTCACCTTCCCAGGCTACAGCCTGAACTTGCATACTTACTCTGGTATTAATATCTTAAAGTAGAGTATAATGAGTAAGGTTTACTTTCTTCACGTGGACACCACCTCCACCACGGCAAATACCGTCATTAAGGGTAGTATCGGCCCTAACTTTGGAGTAGAGTCTTTCAACTGTTCTATCCTGCTAGGTAATGAGCACCGGAAGATTCGGCGCGTGTCGCTCAAGGCGGCCGAAATCCCAATTGGTTTTTATAACATCCGTGCTCCATACAATGTGTTGACTATCAATGTCGCAGGGACTCTTCAGTCGTACACCTTTAGCCCAGGTAACTACACCTCGACTACATTCCTGAACACTCTGAACAACACGGTGACGCCCGCAGTGGGCTCATTTTTCTTGAATACGCTCACAAACACTATTCAGTACACTTCAGTCGTGGGGTCCGCGAGCATCGTGGGGGACCCAGGGACCCTCGGGTATTTTATGGGGTTCCAAACTTCGCAAACAGGTGTCATCATCGTCGCTGCAAAATCTTACAGTATAGATTTTGACAACTACATCTGTATTTATATTGAGAATCTGAGAAACTCGTGCATGGAGCCATACCCTTGCACTTTCAAAATACCAATTAAAGTTCAAAAAGGAGGTGTGGAAAACTACCTCTCTGACAACGCCTTCAAGCAGTCGATCGAAATTTTTGATCCAGATTACAGAATAGATCGTCTGAATATTCAGGTAAGAGATCGGTTCGGAAATCCACTGAGTAACAATGGGCTTGATTGGTCCATGACACTCGAGGTCGAGTCGGATACTTAGATCAAGTGTAAACCACTTGGGATTTTTTTCCGGTATATTATTAATATGAGTCGAACAATCGACGGCACATTTACCGCTACATCAAAGAATTCCACTATTCAACAGGTCCGTCCCTATGACTTTGGCACGGATGCTATTGAACGGCAGCGCGTGTCTCTTGGTCAGTCACTTATTGATGCCGATTTCGAGTATGGTATCCAGCCCACGAAATGGCAGACCCATCAGGAGATTCGCAAGACACCTAGTTTTTTTGAAGTTCCAGGAACGGATCTGGTGATTACAGATGTTGTTTCTGATGGAAAGGCAGTTTCTAACATTTATGTGGGCACGACAAGTGCGCTCCCCCCAGTTGGATCTGTCATCACTGTGAACGGTATAACAAATTATGAGCGCACTACCGATCGCGCCGAAGGTTTCTTTCTGGTAACGGCAAACGCCACAACCCCCGGAGCCTTCCTGTCCCTCCCGGCCAACACATTCACATACTTTTCAAAGGGCACAATCTCCGCAGGACAAATGGTCACCCCATCAACAACTATTCGCAAGGGGAATGTATTTAATGGAGGAAATTGTAAAATATCGGTCGATCGTATTACACAAAATTCAAATTTAGTGACTGTGTACACTTCAAACACGCACGGTATGGTCCCGGGCACTCCTCTCTGCTCTAACAACTGGTCCGGAACAGGAGTCGTAGGCGTCAATGGAAACTTTTTTGTCGAGGGTGTTCCCCAATCAAATTCATTTATTTTCAGCTCACTCGTGGCGGCCGCGGGCAGTACCCTTCCAACAAACGGTTCGATCTTTGTGCAGCCGTATTCGACCGTGACCCATCGTCCATTCGACGGAGGCGTGTTACTGACACCCCTCGTGTGTACCCACGGTGCTATGGTGTGCCGCCAGTCCAAGAAAGTGTTCCGGTACCAATCCGGTAAGGGCCTGTTGTGGTCCTCGGGCACTCTCTTCTGCCCAAATAACGATATTTCCCGTGTTATCGCATCTGATGTTGTCCCCGGGAGCAACATCACCGTCCAGACTGATGTGTACCACGGTGCACAGGTCGGAGCAACAATTCAGTTGCGCGGCATATTAACAACAGGATTTAACGGCACATATACCGTGGTTTCTGTTAACGACTCCAAGTCGGTCAATGTGCTCGCGACAACAACACTCGGAGCAACAATCCCAACTTTCCAGAATCAGCCCAGATTTATCTTATCTAAATGGCACGGGTCATCTGCCCGTGCAGGCTGCTTTGATGATCAGAATGGTCTTTTCTGGGAGTGGGACGGTCAGACGCTCTGGGCCGTGAAGCGCTCGAGCACATTCCAGCTGGCCGGTACAGTTATTACTGTGCCAAACGGCCAGACTCTGGTCGGAAACACATACACAGACTCTCTTATTACCACTGTTGCATACGGTTCACTCGCAATAACATTCCCTACGACCGTGAATGTCGGTGATGTGTCTACTCAGGTGACCGTAACCTCCACTGCAGGTCTCGTCAAGGGTATGCATGTGATCTCTCAGTTCTACCCCGGATACATAGACACTGCCTATATAGTCTCGGTTGATTCTGATACTGCCTTCACAATCGGGTTCGCTCCAATCACAGTTCAAGTTCCATTCGGAAATAAAACGGGCAATGTCACCTTTGTGTACCCCACGACCCGCTTCCAGGATCAGCTCAAGGTGGGTGACAAGTTTGTTCTGCGTGGAATGACCCACACAGTCACTGCGATCCTTTCCCAAGGAGTTCTCAATTTTAATCCACCATTCAGAGGACTGGCTAACTTTACGGTCCCTGTCAAGGCGTCTCGCGTGATAGATATCCGCGTCAACCAGTCAAACTTCAACAGAGACACCCTCGACGGCCTCGGAGCCTCTGGCTACAAGGTGGATGTCACAAAGATGCAAATGATTGGTCTCCAGTACACTTGGTACGGAGCCGGTTTTGTCGACTTTATGATGCGCGGATCCGACGGCAACTGGGTGTTTGCTCACCGCATCCGTAACAATAATGTGAATGACGAAGCCTACATGCGAACTGGAAATTTACCAGTCAGATACGAACTCATAAACGAAATGAATGCGGCCGTCTCGACACTGAATGGTCAAATCACAACTACAACATCTAATATTCTTCTGAATGATGACACGACATATTGGCCACCTGCTGGAATTGTACTTATTGATTCAGAACTGATGTATTACTCTTCAAAGGGATCTTTCGCGCTCAACGGAATCACGCGAGCTACATCTTTCAATTATGTAATTAATGACGCTCCTAGAACATTCACAGCTTCATCAGCACACAGCCACGCCGACAAGGCCACTGTGTTACTCGTGAGTATAACAGTGACACCGAGTTTGACTCACTGGGGCTCAGCCTTCCTTATGGACGGGTCGTTCGATCAGGATCGTGGTTACTATTTCAATTATGCAAATGTTTACACATCAAATATTACAACTACACAGTCTGTACAGACGGCGGTCCCCCTGTTTATGTTGCGTCTCGCACCATCAGTCAGTAACGGTATAGTTGGAAACATCGGCGACCGTGATTTACTGAATCGTGCCCAGCTCCTCCTCCAAAAGATGGAGGTCACTGCAGATCAGACACTCAATGTGATTGGTATTATGAATCCACAGGGTTTCACAAACATAACTTGGACACCAGTAAACTCTGTTGCAAACCAGGGTCAGCCAAGCTTTACCCAAGTCAGTAACAGTTTCACATATTCTGGAAACTACCAGGGAGGTGAACGCATTCTGTCAACTATTACAGCAGGAGGAGCAACCAATGTGATCGATCTGAAAGAACTCAAAGAACTCACGGGCGGTATAATCAGTGGACCCAACTTTTCACCGGACGGCCCAGATACCCTGGTACTCTATGCAGGAAATGCAAGTACCTCAAATATAACAAATGTGATCGTCAACCTCTTCTGGTCCGAGGCACAGGCGTGAAAAACTTTTAATTCTCAATTTTAGAATGAAATTGAAGTTCAGAGGGAGATGTCACTCGTGCAGAGCACCGCTCGACCCATTTGTCGCGGTCGAATCATCTTTCGAGTTGAATCAAGTCATGACATGGGCGTGTTTGACCGATGTAAATGTAGTCTCGAATGACTGTTTGTACAAGTTCACAAGTCCGCAAAAGGTTGTACGCATGTGTCATGATTGTTACAATTTAAAACCAAAGGTTTCGTTGAGGGAGCTTATTTTGAGAGAAACGCAGGGTTCCAAACTCAAAATTGATGTTCCCCCAAGGAAAACTTGGAATGATTCCGAGATATATGAATGGTACAAGGGTATACCTTCGTGTCCTATGTCGTGGTCCGAGCTGCCCAATGAGTTCAGAGTAGTGTATCCGTCTCACGGATTTGTAGTCAAGTTTTACACTCCGGTGACGTGGTAACGCTGCACATCGCTCGAGTCCTCCGGGATGGGAACCTCTACGAGGTCAAGCTGGGCGTAGTTGAGAGGAATCAGCTGAGCGATCCGGTATCCGGGGCGCACAACAAAAGCCTGGCGCTGGTCGGTGTTCTGCACAACAACCTTCACCTCGTCCGTGTAATCCGAGTCAACAACATCGGCCAGAATGTTCAGTCCGTGCTTTACGGCCAGTCCAGGGCGAGCTGTAATATGTCCATAGGTTCCACTTGGGAACTTGACACTGATCCCGGTCGAGACCACGACTCTGTGGCCAGGAAGTATGACATAGTTGTCCACTGAATATAAATCAAACCCGGCGGAGCCAGGGCTAGACTTGGTCGGTAAAGTCGCTTGAGGAGCCAGCTTGCTGACATTGAGGGCCATTGTATCATACTAACTCATGTTTTCTTTATTTAGAGATATCGACTCCTGTTTGCAAAATGAACAAGAATCTTGTTCTAGGAGTTGATGGCGTGTTGATTCGTGATAAAAAGTTGTTGCATCACCTCAATTCAAACTCTGTCAAGTATGTTGCACAGAAACTCCCGTGTTGCAGGAATCCACACCTTACACACGATGCGCTCAAGATGACAATAGGCCACGTGGGATACGGACTGAACAAAGTACTTGATGTAGATGTTTTCGATTATGAAACCAAAGTGTATGACCAACCACTTATCGATCATCTCCAAGAGGTTATTTCAAAACCCTCATTTCAAGATGAAATGAAGAGAATACACGACATCACTCTCGATGGATGGAACATCACGCTCTTGACGAATTCACCAAAGGTTTGGGCCGTGCCCGTCGCTCTCTCCATCGGGGACACCGTGGCTGTCAAGTGCCCGGGGTACTACAAGCCCCAAGCCAAGGCGTTTGCAGACTTTCCCACAAATCAAATTAAGATATTCGTCGATGACACCATCAAAAATCTAGAAACAGTTCGCTGGACCCAAAACTGGACACCTGTTTTTTATGGAAATGAGCAACACAACTGGTGCCCATCTGTTCACAGTATAAAGGATATATACAACTTCGTTAGAAAGTTTGACGAGAAAAATTTTCTGATATTTTAGTACTATGGAGCAAATGGAGCGGGGGGAAGAAGTGCCGCGCCCAAAGGACAAGATATTTCCTATTATATCCGTGTGTATAGGCACATTTGCGCTTTGTTTCCAATTGTTTGTTTTGTACCCTTGGCACCTCCAATTGTCATCTGAATTTGCAAGTCTCCAAGCAAGTTGTATTAAATCAAATGTGTAACATTTGGGTACGGATGAAGTCAACGCTTCGCGGAATCCAACTCCTTCGGAGTTGCGTTTAAATAAAGAAAAGCTTCCTTGATAATTTAGTAATGGATTCCCTGATTTGCTTCGTGAACACTATGATCATCGGTATGCTGAGCTCTGCACTGTACTTTGTGGCTCGCGATGTCGACCGTCTTGCACTGCGTGTGGAGGAGCTCGAGGAGGATTCACTTGTTCTCGATGATTACGAGGACGATGAGGAGGACGAGGAAGAGGAGGAGGACAAGGAGACGGTTGTGGAGGAAGTTAAGAAGGACAATTAAATTCCAAAATATGTACGAATTTCTTGAGCCGACTTTCCCTTTAGACTGTCTGCCACGATGCGTGCTCCATAGTCGAGTAGCTCCTCGTATCCCAAGAAATCCGCCGCCATCAAAATCTCCAGCATACGATCGTCCGCATTCGATATCTTACCGGATGTGTTGAACTCGATGATGTTTTTCATCGTCGAGCAATTTACATTCGGAATTGGAATTACATCAGAAACCCCACATTCTTCAACCATGCTTTTCAGGACCGAACAGGCTTGGAACAAATTACCCTGTGCGTCTAACAACGCACCATCACTTGTAACCAGCAATGGCATCTTACAAGTGATGGTCCGCAAGCCTTTAAAGCGGTAGTCTTCTGAGTATCTATGGCACCACCGAGTGCAGAGGATCTTAAAAAAATGATGAAGGATGGTCGACTTGTGAACATTGGAGAAAACGAATGGAGACTGCTTGCTATGGGTCCGATTCTTGAAAACCACCACCTCGTCGAGGTTGAAAATAACATTTGGAAACAGGTACACGAAACTGATCAAAAGTTTATAGTTCGGCGTGCTACTGAGCGACTCGAGCAAATCTATCCGAGTGTTTGGAGACTCGTTAAATAAAAGAGTAACCATCTATTTAGTTAATGTACTCAAATTACACAGAGTGGGTCCAGTCACTCCCCCCGGCCGCACAGTCTGCTCTAGGAGGAGCAATTTTCATGTCCATCTTTTCTTTCATGTCAATTCTTCTGTTGGGTGATATGTATGACAGCATCAACAGGATGAAAAGGATATTAAGACAAGATGACCGTTATGTTTATTGAATGGAGGTTATTATGGAGAGAATAGCCGCGTGGGCTCCACGCAGGCCCGTCTATAACCTATTTAATGTAATTGATGACAGAGATTTACACATAGGCACATTCAGTAGTTTGGAGCATGCGATTGAATGTGCCCACGAACTTGATTTTCACGAAATGCACATTATGGAATCCCATATGAATGAGATTATGACGCACTTCTGCGTGTGGCGCAGCGTCACTTAGAGACGAGCGGTGTTTTGAGAGTAAGAATGGGCACCAAGACGCTTCTGCTCGACATCGATGGAGTTCTGATCCGGGACCGCCTTTTGCTCGAGCATGTACGGGACAACTGCGTTTCATATGTTCGGGCAAAGCTTCCGCACTGCAAGGATCCTAGGAAGACTTGTGACACATTGTATCTCGTGCACGGCCACACGGCCCGTGGTCTACAGGTTGCATACGAGGTTGATGTGAGCGACTTTAACACAAAGGTGTACGACACCAGTTTGATGAATCATTTGGCGGATGTTCTGGCCGAGACCCAGACAAAGAGGGAACTGGAGCAGATCTATTCACTTACACAATTGAACTGGAACATTACTCTGTTTACGAATGCACCCTGGAAGTGGGCCGCAAAGGTGGCTGTCAATATGGGTGACAAGGTCAGGATCAAGTGCCCCGGGGACCCATCCTCTTCGCCGCTCAAGCCAGAAGTAGAGGCTTATACGGTCCCCTTTAGCGACCTAACTGTATTCGTGGATGACTCGCTCAAGAATCTCGGAACTGCGCGAAACTTGACCAAGTGGATCCCTGTTTACTTTAACGGGAAAGAGAGGGACCCCAATCACAAGTGGTGCCCCCAGGTCAATTCGATCAACGACATCTGTGAATTCGTAAAAACTCTTGACACATAATATATGTCAACCCCGAACAAGAGAAGAAGCCTTAACAAAATTTTGAGCCGTGTACCAGTTAGTCCTAAGCGTCAACGAGTTAATAACAAAGCAAATGCCAATAAAGTAAATTTTGCAAGATTTCTGAATAATGCATTTAAAAGTATCAATTTAAACGCCCGTATTCCATACGCCAGTCCTGTCAAGAAATCCAAACACTAAATAAAAGATAGAAGTATATATTTATTTATGAAACCTTATGTTAAGGCGGCACTTATTATAACAGGGAGCCATCTGGTGCGTTGCATGTCTGACTATTACTATTACTTTTACTGCGCAGGTCTTTTTAATTCTATGTTTTCGTGGGGGTCGCCCACGTGCAGAGGTCTCAGGTGGGTATCTGACACAACCTCTTTTGGAATTATAGGTACTGTGCAGAATATAGTCGCCAAGGCACTCCCACTCCTGACTTAAATTATTATATTGAATCATATTAGTTATGGATTGTTCCATGGTGAAGAGGTTGTACCATTTGGAAACACCCAATGGTCGTGGTCACTATCAGATTTTAGGCGCGAATAATAAATCAAATAATTTGAGACTAAAACCTGTGTTTGCTCTTAGACCAAAGAGTGGGGTTATCAAGGTGGATGCGGGCAGGCAAGGCGCCATCTTCCTTGCATCCTCACAGAAGAATGCAAAAAAACAATTTGTCATCAAGGTTTGCCCTTCGAACCCAAAACTCAAAACACAAACCTCTGCAATTGAGTTTAAGATTTGTCAGAAACTCTACAAGGTGGTTCCTCGGCGTGTACCGCGACCAATTAAGTTTTTCATATGCACCAATTTTGTTCCTGAATTTATTTGGGAAAACAAGAATACAAATTTCAACTATTCTAAGCAGACTGTGTCGTGTATGGAGTACATTGAGAATGGCACATTTGGAAACTATCTCAAGCGCATGGCGGCATCTCCACGAAAGCGTCTTAACGACACTATATTTAAATCATTCATTGGTCAAGTCCTGACAACGCTCTACAAAATACAAAAGTCATATCCGGCATTTATTCACGGGGACTTGCACTTGGACAACTTGTTGGTACGGCCCGTGAGACCCATCCCCGAACTCGTGTTTACGGACTTTGGTTGGACGAAAATTAATGGTACCATCGGTCAGTATTCGGAATACAAGGAAAAATGGACAAAGGACTATGGGTTTGGGGCCAAAATGTCACCTATGTATGATGCGCATCTGTTTCTGATGCAGCTGCGTTTATGGGTCATACAAAATTCAGGAGTCTCCAAGGATGGCCTCCCGCAAACCAAACAGTTCCTCAATATGTTTGTTCCGAAAGGGTACAGGTCCGAAAACGACACCCACACAAACAAGTACAGACTGAAATATGGAACTATTTATCCTTTTAATTTGAAAAATGTTTTGAGTTCGGATTATTTCAAAAAGTCTGGAGCGGTTAAGGTTTCTGTGAAAAAGTCGCCCGTGAAAAAGGTGGCTAAACAGAGTACCAATTTAAATTCAAATTTGTTGCGGATTACACCACAGAGTGCAAACCTGTTGAACAAGAATGTGAGGTCCCGGCGAGGGTTACTGATTGCGTATGGGGCGGGTCCATCTCCGAACAAGAAGAATAACATAAGTGTAAAGTCAACAAAGATTAGTAAATTTAAAATAAAAAGTCCCAAGTACACGTAGGATGTGGGGGTGTCTCCAGAAGAAACAAGAGTCTCCACTATATGTCATACTTCCGTACTTTAACTTTTGCGGTTTCAAGACGAGACGCTCTCTCTTTCTTGATTTCGTTTTTAGAAACAAAATTCATCCGGATGTGAAGATAGTAGTCGTGGAAGCAAGCAGTCCGGCACCTCTCCCTAAACTCTCCGTATGGAAACATATCAATGTAGAAACTAAAAGTACCCTGTGGATAAAGGAAAGTTTAATAAATATTGGTGTAAAAAGTCTTCCACCTGACTGGAAGTATGTAGCGTGGGTCGATGCTGATATTCACTTTTTAAATCAAAATTGGGTGAGTGATACCAAAGAGAGTCTAGAGTTTCTCGATGTGGTACAGCTGTTTCACACGGCTGTAAACCTGGGACCCCGAGGGGAATCAATTAAAATTGACAAATCTTTTGGATATATGCACTCACAAAGTGGTACACCTCATACAGTCACCGACAAGTACGGGTTTTGGCACCCCGGATATGCCTGGGCTTGCACCCGGAAGGCGTGGGACACGATGAAAGGGCTCATAGACTGGGCCATACTAGGGTCCGCCGACAGACATATGGCTCTCGCGTGGGTCGGAAAGGGCCACCTCTCAAGACCTGGTAATATTCACCAAAACTATAAAATTTTAATTTCTGATTTCGAAAAGGAATGTGAAGGGTTTAAACTCGGCAACATAAATGGAACTATCCTTCACGAATGGCACGGAAGTTTTGAGGATCGGAAATACAAGGAACGATGGAATATTTTAACTGATCATAATTTTGATCCATTGGTAGATATCGGGGTGAACTCACAGGGTTTGATTGAGTTTAGCAAAAAGGGGAAGAGGTTGGAGAGTGACATTCGAAAGTATTTCGTCGAGCGGAGAGAAGACGCCTAAAGAGGTAACTCCTTGATCTGTAAATGATGCCCGAGTGTGATAGGCCACACGAAGATGAATTTGTCAGGGTCCAGGGTTCTGATGTGTATTTTCACTGTGAGGTGTGTGAGACGACAGTGCTCGAATTAATTATTAAATTGAAAAAGCTCGAGAATGAGCTTCTGCACAAATATCTGGATCTCGGTATTCGCCGGCGCCCAGAGATTCGCATTTTTATCCGGAGTGACGGTGGTGACATCCATTCAGGTTTGTCCGCGATGGATGCAATTCAAAACATGGACCGTGTTAAGGTGAAGACGATCGCCGATGGAATTTGTGCCTCGGCCGCCACATTCATCCTGCTCGGAGGCCACCGGAGATATATGACACCCAACTCTTACATCATGATCCACCAACTCAATATGGATGGAACTTGGGGTAAGTTTGAGGACTTTAAGGACCAACTCGCAAACCTCCAACAATTTATGGACCGATTCCGCAAGATTTATCTGGAAGAAACAAAGATCCCATCCGAGAAACTCGAGGAGATTCTAAAGAGAGATGTGTACATGGACTCGAAGAAATGTCTCGATTGGGAAATAGTCGATGATATGTGGACTTAAAAACTTGCACTTAGTTTAATATATATGAAGTATTACATAATCCATTACAGCAAAAACACCGAGCGTCGCGTCGAAATGGAGAAACAACTCGAGTCTATTGGCGCTACAGATGTAGAGTGGATTACAGAGTATGACAAGGAGGACCAATTTATAACTAAAATTCAAGAAAAGACGGGGACCCCTTTACGGCCGGCTGAAATATCCTGTTCTGTCAAACACTTTGAGGCGATGCGCCGGATGGTCCGGGATAACATAGAGGAGTCAATCATTTTGGAAGACGATGTTATTTTTGAACCAGAATTCAAGGATGCTACAAAGTTTCATCCGTGTGGATTTTTGCGGCTTGGACTTGGTGTGGGTGTCCTCCAACAAGAGAGACCTCCACCGAGCACAAAGGTTTACATCTCGTGTAACCCGGGAGGATCCGAGGCACAGTGGGTCTCGCTCCCTTTTGCGACCGCCGCAATTCAAAACATAAATTTCGACTACTCTATTGATCACTTTCACTATGCCCTGTTGCATAGCTTTACAGGTGAGAAACTGCGTTGTATGAATATCTGTTACCAGACTTCGCTCGTGTCATCTTCAATAGATGAAATGAGAAAGGCTTTAGACTGGGATGCGTACAAGGAATTTTGTATTAAATTTAAAAGTCTCAAGCACTATACTTGGGATGAGCTCACAACCCCAGATATATCTTCTCCCGGTTGTCAAACGGAATGCCGTTGAATCGTGTTGTTGCGGCCGAAGTGTAAGCACCCATTCTGGGCCACACAATCCAATTTCCAACCGCAATGTCTTCAGGGACCAAACAGTCCTTGTATATAATGTCACCACCATCACAGGTGGATCCAAACATAGTCTTGTGGACCATTTTTGAATTGTCACAATCTAAAACATAAAAATCTGGTGTTGCGTGATCAAAAATTATACAGTTGAATGATCCGTACAGCGAATCGCTGATTGTTACTCCAGCCTTTTTCACACCAATGACCGGTGTGACCAGAGTCGCGATGTGTTCTGCAAAGTATCTTCCGGGTTCTGCTATTATTTTGAATTCAGAAGTGAAATTGTTGTTGAGAGCTTGATTAATCATGGATGGGACCGGCCCTAGATCAAAAATATTATTTGAAGAAAACCCTCCTCCGATGTCAATTATGCGTGGATAAAAGCCATAGTGTTCGGCCAGCTCGACTGCATTTTTAGCTTTTACAATTGCATTAACGAAAGCAGATGCATTCTTGGCCATTGAACCGACATGGAATGAAATTCCGACTAAATTTAGAGAAAGGCGTGAGCACATGGTTAACAGGTCTGCCCAATCTTCCTCTTCGGCACCGTACTTGTTCCCTAGGGCACACCGGGCCTCTGGGTCATCTGCACGGATACGCAGGATAACTTCGGCACCTCTTTTCAGTGCCAGTGCTATCTTTTGGAGTTCACACACACTGTCAAATGTGGTGGGTATGTTACATACTGAGATATCTTCGGGGCGTTTACAGGGGTTTGCATAAATAATCCTATTTGAATCTACACCTAATTTTGTGACTAGCTTTATTTCGGCGGGAGTAGCACAGTCAAAACAGGCACCAAGGTTTGCGAGGCGTCTTACAACCTCTGGGTCCGGATTGCACTTGACGGCATAATAAGGAGTTACGGTTGGAAATATAGTTTTCCACTCCTTGTATGCTTGGTCCAGCAATTTTAGATCATAAACATAAAAGGAATCTTTGGGTTTGTGTGTAGAGAGGAGTTCCTGAAGAACTCCAGGGCCCACCATCCAGAGGTACATCTTACTGACATTATATTTTTAAGCCACCTCGACACGGTCTAAAGAGGTGCCCCCCTGAGTAACCAAGCGCGAAGCATGCCTCGTCCTATTTTCTTCCTCCTCGACCGCTCGGGTTCTATGGACTTGTCCCGTTCTGATACGATCGGTGGTTTCAATGCGTTCCTGAGTGATCAGCGTGGACTCAATCCAGACACCCTGATGACTCTTTGGCAATTTGATCACGAAATTCTCAAGTCTTACACGAATGTGCCCCTGCGCGATGTTCAGTCACTGGATTTCGCAACCTTCCAGCCCCGGGGCTCGACCCACCTCCTGGACACGATCGGTGAGGCCCTGGATGCAGGGAACCCAATTGGTGAGCCCCCGATCGTAGTCATCTTTACGGATGGCGAGGAGAATGGCTCACATAAGTACACGAAGAGTCAGATTAAGGAAAAGATTGGACAAAAGACCAGTGAGGGCTGGACTTTTATCTATCTGGGTGCAAACCAAGATGCGTTTGCCGAAGCCGGTGGGCTCGGTATCGATGGTGCTACAACTTATAACTTTGACCAGACGAATACACCGAACACTTTCCGTGCCCTTTCTGCTACTGTGAGCCAGCAGGTGTAATTAGTTTATTTACCCCCAAGACCATCTATTAAACCTCCTAGTTTCTTAACAGTCTTGAATGCCTCCTCGGCAGCGTTAACACGGCCCTTTGCATTTTCGGCATTCATAGCAGCGGCCAAAGCGGTCTTGTGTGTAGTTTTCTCAATAATATTAAGAGGATCTTTTGTTTCTATAACAGTTTCTGATCCAATCTTCTCACTTGGTGAATTGCTACCATTATTGTTGTTCCCGTTGTTAGGGGCGACCGATGCTGACCCGCTGAAAAAAAGGTAAATACCAACACACAATATAACCACACCAAACACAACACCAACAACCAGACCCTTGTACTTGCTTGTCGTCTTGTCTTTCTCCTTGCTCAAATATCCGGCACAAACAGACATCAACACAAGACCTACTAACGCTATAAAAGCTGAAATACCCTTGCTCGGCATTTACTTTAGACCAACAATTTTATTTTATATTTGTGTCCGAGTACTCTCTCAGTTTCCCTGGCGGCGGCTGAGAGGCTGGGCTTGGACCAGAGGAGCCATCTGGACCAGAACCCCGCCTTGTACCTCCCTGAAGGACTCCAGTTTTCGCGCTTCACGTGGCGGGTCAGATACCGCTTCATCCGGGCATGGTCCTTGTGCAGGGTATAGTCCGAGTACCCGCGGAGTCCAAAGTTCACCTTGCGGCCATTAGGAAACTCTGCGTGCCACTTGTGTGGAAACCTCCCACGCCTGACTAAAATCTGGTCTTTCATTCTTATTAAATCCTAAGGATTTAGTTTCGCCCTTGGATTGGTTATCTTTTTCCAAGTCCTTCGGACTTGATCTTTTACCTCCTTATTGTTATCATTATAGAAATATATATTAGGAGGACCAAGGTGATGACATTTAATAGTATCCAACCGCTTGCAAATGTGTATGCAAACTTGTTTTCCCAAACCATATTAAGCACTTGTCGGCCTAAAGAATCATCTTCAATATCTTCCATGGACTCATTCATTAAAAAGAAGAAACAAATTTTATCTAATAATTTCACGGAACTTGGTAGGTGCATTTGTGTGCTGGGCAGGTCCGGAATAGGCAAGACCCACGCGGTCCACGCTGCACTCCAAGGGAACTATGTCGAACTGACGGAAGAAATTCTAAAAAGCAAACAAACAACTATTGACTTTTTAGAACGACTCGCATCCTCGGACACACCAGTCATCCTGGATGAATATGAATCAATGTACAACTTGATAGGCATCCGTGAAATTACAAAACCACCATCGGCTGGGAAATTCATAATTATATCCCAAATTCCAATTGAAAATAAATTTGATTTTGAAATTGTGGTTTACAATTATCCTGTGCCGACGCCTGATGAGATTAAGCGGATAGCTCCAGGTGCGACTGACGAGCTGATAGCACAGTCGAATGGGGACTTGCGTAAGGTTTTGAATGGGGTAAATTTCAAGTCGGATGTGTACGACGACTTTATGGGTCCTAAACAATTTATAAATTCTCTTATTTCTAAAGAGTCCAAAAAGTCTCCTATGGATTACATAGGGGCTCTTGTGGCTGAGCCCGGAAATATGGTTGCAATTTTACAGGAAAATTATGCATCTGCTCGGGGGGTTGACATTGTAAAGGTTACAGAGAGTTTCAGCGACGCACAGGTGTTCGAGGACAAGATGTATGATGGGTCCTGGGAGCTTATGAAGTATTACATTATATGTGGGTGCATTGTCCCTGCAGTCGAGATTGGCCACAAAATTCCAGAGGATAAGATCCGACCCGGAAGTCTCTGGACTAAACACCAAAATGCATGCATGCGCAAAAAGAAGATTCAGAAAATTGCAGAACGAGTACCCACGACTAAACTCGATATCGAAACTCTGCTCCTCTTGCGGAAACACGCCGAACACGGCAACTACAATTTACTTTCAGAATACAAAATTGAAGCCAAGGATATAGATGTCTTGAACCACCTTTCACCGCTTTCAAAACTGAAAGCAAAGGAGGTTCAGGAAATAAAAAAACACTTGTTATGAAGGTTTACTCTGTCTTTTCCTCATCTACTGGTGGCTCGGGGACATCCTCGTCATCTTGCTGCGTAGGCACAGGTGCGGGAGTAGGGGCCGGGCCGGCGGTGCTCATCTTGGCAGGGGCTGGCATCATGAATGGAAACTTGCGCTGTGGCTTGTCAATGTACTTTTTGTACAGGTAGAAACCAATAACAACAATCAGAACAATTGCAACAATGTTGAAAATGTTGAAAGGAGAGTATGAAGTGGCTTCCTGGATGCGGGTCCGGGATGGATCAATCACTGGAGGCACTAACGACGGGATAGTCATTTACTAATAAAAGAGAAGTTGTTATTCTTTATTGGACGCAGCCTATAAAAAAAAGCGTCCGACCCCGGGCCTCAGGTGTCTCTAAGTCGTTTGGCCAAGCAAAGATGGTCGAGGTTGACTTGGCGTGGGACGCTTTTGATGCTCTCCGCGAGGAGGAGGAAAATGAGGTTGTGGAGATTTTGCCGACGGACCAATACTTTTGCAAGTTTTGTTCTGGTCCGAAGGTCTTTGACGGATACGACGAATTTGGGGCTAAAATTGATCTTCCGACTTGCACGAGCTGCGGTGCGGTTGACAATGAGTATGTCTCCGAGGAGCCCGAGTGGCGGTCTGGCGGCGACGAGGGGCCTGATCCGTCCCGTGTGGGGTGCCCTATGAATTTCGACCACTTTTCGAATGATTGGAATCTGGGGACCCTTATCAAGGGGGGTCGGCAAAACTACGGGTCAAAGAGGCTACTTATTCGCCAGGTCCACTGTAATGTCTTCCACAAGGACCGGAGCCTGTACCACGCATACAAGGAGATGGATGAGATCGGAAAGGGTATGCTGGGCCTGCCCGACCCCGTTATGTACGACGCAAAGATCAAGTACAAGAAGTTTAACGAGAATGTGTTGACTCGTGGCGCCGTGCGCAACGGCATCAAGGCCAACTGTATCTTCCAAGCGTGCCGTGAACACAACTGCCCCCGAACTGTTCAGGCTGTCGCCGAAGCCTTTAAGATTCCGGTCCGCGACATCTCCCGGACATTCGATATGTACCAGGAACAAAACCCGGAGACAAAGGTGCATGTCATCACGCCGGCCGACCTGATCCCGGGGCTGTTTTCATCATTCAACCATATCCCCCACGAAAACTTTGGAAGGACAAAGATGAAGACATACCACGCCTGCAAGTCCCTCGACGACTCTGTCAAGCTTATGGGCCGGACACCCAAGGCGGTGGCGTGCGCAGTCACCTATGTGATGCTCGAGCGGCTAGGCTTCCCCATCGGCAAAGCGGAGCTGTGCAGAATATGCGATGTGTCAGGGCCCACGCTTAGCAAAATTGAATCAATTGTAAAGAGTGAGTTGAAGTAAGTAGATAAAAAGAGTAACACTTGTCTTGTAAATGTCGGACGGTCCCATAGTACTGTTTCTGAGCACCCCGTGTTACGGGGGCGTCTGCCTGCAACAGTATGCAGAGTCTGTGTTGCGTCTGCAGCGAACCGCCGCACTGAATGGCATCCAAATGATGTTAGATACTACCGAAAACGAGTCGCTTGTACACCGTGCACGCAATCTGGCCGTTGCGCGCTTCTACCAAAAGACAAAGGCGACCCACTTTATGTTTATCGATGCGGACATTCACTTTGACCCAGACTCGGTGATCCGCCTGCTCAAGTCCGAGCACGATATTTCCGTCGCGTGCTACCCAAAGAAATGTGTGATGTTCAACCAGGCAGAGGACTCAGTCCTGAAGGGAGACGGGCGCGACCTCGATCGGGTCTCTTCGTCTCTCGTCATGAATTTCAAGTACCAAAACAGCCCGGTTGTCAATGGCTTTGTCGAGGTGCTCGATGGACCAACCGGGTTTATGGTTGTCAAGCGCGAGGTCTTTACCAAGATGTTCGAGCGGTACCCCGAGCTAAACTGTGTGAATGACCACCAAAACAGAGATCTCGAGACTTATTGTGCAGTGTTCGATTGCATGATTGACCCAGAGACGAAGCGGTACCTCTCTGAGGACTATGCATTCTGCCGGCGCTGGCAGCAGATGGGTGGTAAGATTTTCGCAGATGTACAAACTGTTTTGGGCCACGTGGGTAACATCCGGTTCCACGGCACACTCGAGGAACGCCTCAAGGATACAGAACAAAAACCCCAGGAATAATATGGAGGATGAGTGCCCAATTTGTCTGGAACCTTTAACAGGGACAATAGTCCATCTTGAGTGTTGTAAAAATAAATTACATATCCAGTGCTATGTAAACAAGTGTCCTTTTTGTCGGACCGCCCTCCCTTCACCCCACGTTATTGTCCCTATCCCCGTGGCTGTACCAATGAGACCGTCACCTCCAAACTGGAAGGCTAGGTTTGTTCCATCTATTATTGTGATTTTAGGTATTTCGGCTTTTATAAGTGCTCAATATTTGAAATAGTTTTTGGCGTACCACGCATTCACGCCGGTCGCTTCGCACAAGAGGTGAAAGACTGCTCCGCTTGCAAACACTGCGTACAGGGTATTCTTTGTCAATTTTGAAACTAAAATGAAAATTGCTACAAGGAGGATGCCCACAACAAGTGCTTCGAGTAAAAGAGTTGTAACAGGTTTCATAGTTAAAAGAATACCACATTTTAATTTTAAATGTCGATAGTGCACGTGGTTGCTGAGACTCGCAACAAGTCAATCAGTGCCACGACACTCCATACAATGATGAATGTTCATATGGGGTGTATGGTTAGACAGAAGCATCTCGATGTGCACTTTGTCCAAGACAAGACTTCCCTTCCTAAGCTGATCAAGAATGGTGAGCGCATCATCTGGTTGGAGTACGGCACAAACCTGGATGAGGCTTCTATCCAAAAGGCACTTGACGATTTCCCGCATGGAATTCAGGTCCTTGTGTTCCCCTCGGTCAAGGAGGGGATCAATTGGGACAGGTTTATTAAGCGCACAAAGGCGGGCGCAAAGGAGCCCTCGAACCAGAGAGGCCTTGATTTCGATACAATTGCAGGTCGGAAACTGAGCGAGGGTTTCTACGAGTGCCTGAAGACTTCTGCTCGTGTATGGTCTATGGATGCCAAGCCGGTTGACAAGAAACTGCGAGGCGGCAAGGTTCCAGTCACACTTCCAATTTTAAATAACGAAATGATGTTCGACTGCCTGAAGAAAGAGGGGGTCAAGATTGGCCTTTTGAGTACATGCACGGTAATCTGCCACTATGTGCACGAGTGCCTTGGCAATATTTTGGAAGCGGCCGGTGTGCAAGTGAACCCTTGAAACTGATTAAAAAAAGCGTCCGACCCCCGGCCTGGGCTTAAAGGCATCCTTGCCTGTATACCATCATGGAAGCACGACAGTACATCGTAGAGTCGTGGAAGTCTATTGACAAGAATAGATTTCCAGGTCCCCAACCTGTATCTATCGAACGGCGCCATTTTCCCCTGTTGAAGAGCCAGGCATATGTCGTGTGCGAAAAGACCGATGGGGTCCGCTATATGCTCGCGTGTCCGCCAGGATCCAAAGAGTCCTACTTGGTAAATCGCAATTTTGAAACAAAATTGGTGAGCCTTGCCGGATTCCCGAAGGATACCATCCTCGACGGTGAACTTGTGACGACCAAGGACAAGCGTGAGCTTTTTATGGTTCACGATGCAGTGCGCGTGAAGGGCTTCGACTTGATGAATGAGCCGCTTGCGACCCGGCTCGGGTTTGCCATCAACGCCGTGAAGAGCATCATAAAGTCCAAAAAGGATCCGTTCGAGATTAGGGTCAAGACTATGTTACCTCTTGGGAGTATCCAGGAGCTTCCGGCGCTGGACTCGTTCGAGTACGAGACGGACGGCATCGTGATGACACCCATCAACGAGCCTATTCGCACGGGGACCCACGAGACTATGTTCAAGTGGAAGCCGCACCACAGAATCACGGTTGATTTTATGATTAAAAAGGGAAATGAGTTGTGGGTCCAAGACAGGGGTGTGCCTTTCTTGGAAGCAGAGCTTCACATCCAGAACCAAAGGCCTGATATCAGGGATGGGTCCATCGTGGAGTGCGGGTACGGGGAGCTTGGCTGGTTCGTGGAAAAGGTCCGGACAGACAAGAACTATGCAAACAACCGGAGAACTTATTACAATACTTGCACGAACCTTCGCGAAAATATACAGTTTAATGAATTCTTTTAGGGTCGGTACCAAGCCACCTCAATTCAGTTGCGAAGCAACTGTGTTTCTCACGCAGTGTCCGCTTCGCGGGAACCAAGTCCTTCGGACTTGATAGTTAGGGCCGGTACCAAGCCATATAAAATGTCCCCTTTTTAGGTGGCGTGTCTATCTCGCGCACTGTTTCGTCATCCTTGATGTACCACTTACCATACCTCTTGACTGCGAGCGCATAGTGTCCGCCCCACATAATTCCCATATGGAGCACCACTGCAAAAAGGTGCCGCCCCTCAAAAGTCTCTGGAATTTCAATTTCAAATTTGGAATTGTACATGGAGAATGTAAAGCCTATGACCCGAGGCCACTTGGTCACCTTTCTCCCGACCGCCGCCACATTGTGTTTCTTACCCGCATCATCCGTGTAGCCCTCGATACCGGTGTGCTTCCATCTCTGTTCCAGGATGGATTCCAATTTAGAATTAGAATTAGGTTCAAGAATCATGGTCGTGAAGGTTTCCTCCTTCCGGGAGACTCCGCCCGGGTAAACCGTCTCTTGGACCTCGGTCCCGTTGAATATCTCCTGGATCAGTTGCTTACCCAGTGAACTTTCGAGTACATCGATCATGTGGACTATAACCTCTTGGGCATCGTGTTGCTCATTCCCAGTGAAGGATGGAAATTTGGATCTAAATTCAGAAAGGAGACTGGAGGGGTTCACGGGGGTTGTTTCCCCGCTGAGGAAGAGCTGCCGGGCAACCTTTTCGTACTCTTTTGTAATTTTGCATTTCCCTTCGTAATCGTTGAGGAAGAGGTGTTTTGACAGAGGAGGGACATGAGCCAGGCACTGGATCGCGGTCGAGAAATAACAAGTGTTCCCGCAGTTGACCAAGCCTCTCATCTCGTCTTAGAGACTTGGGACTCTTAAACTTTAAGAGCAGATGGAGTACGACTTGTATCACCAGTGGGAACCTTATATTAACATGTACAAGAATTCGCAAAATACCGAAATTGAATTTCGGTTCGGGCGGAGGAATGGCAACAAGTTTGACACGAATGTAGGCAAGAGTACATTCGAAAAGTGTTTGAAGGCGCTCGAGATGTACACGGGGTGGGAGGACAAGAAACACTCGAAGCTCGATATGTATTATTTCGACGGGGGGAAGCGGTTGTCTATCAACGAGGAGACTGAAGAGCGCGAGTCGATTGTGAAGCAGCGGTTGCTGGTGAACGACTTTGAGCTGCAGGGCAAGCCGTTTGATGTCAGGCTCGGAGTCTCTTCCGAGCAGCCTTTCGAGTATGACGGGGAAACTGCAACCGAACAAAAGAACAAAGAGAGGTGGTCTTTTGTGCGGAAAAACTTGAGGATCGATGCATCCATCATCAAGGGGAACCCCGATGACCTCGATGACGACCAAGACACGAGCTACCAAATTGAGATGGAAATTATCAACCCTGCCGCCATGCAAACAAGGGACGAACAATTCAACATCGTTTACAAGATTTTTGATCTAATTAAGTGTTTTTAATTGAAGTAGCCGGTCCTCTTTTAACCGTTCCAGATTTTCGTCCCGTGCGTTTTACCGGGCTAGGGTTGTTGTTATTGTTGTTGTTTTTACGCGCAGGTGCAGGGGTAGGCTTGGGTGGTGAAGGTGTCCGCTTTCGTTTCAGGCTAGACATATTTATACCCATCATTGTTCCGTACTCACCTTTTGCTTTATTTTTTTCTCTTATTTTCTTGTTTGCACTTAATAATTTTGCAAGTTCTGCTGAACTAAGCGGTTTGACATTTGGTCTTCTAATACTTTGTGGTGGTGTCCATTGTTTTCTTTTTGGAAACGGTCTCAACATTGCTTCTCTTAGACTTTGTGCATTTTGTGCTTGTTGTTTTAGTCTTCTCTGATTCTCCCGGTGTCTCCGCTCGGCACTCGCCTCTTTTCTCCTCCGCTCGGCACTTGCCTCTTGTCTCCTGCGTTCGGCACTTGCCTCTTGTCTCCTGCGTTCGGCATTTGCAGCCGCTCTGTTTGCAGCAGCCTTGTTTGCAGCCGCTCTGTTTACAGCAGCCTTGTTTGCAGCCGCTCTGTTCCTCCTCTCGGCACTTTCTTCCTGTCTTTGATGTTCGAGCATGTGCTCCTCGAGTTCCCGTGCGAAATTATTGTTAGAGTTATTAGCTGAACTTGATCTTGATCTTGATCTTGAATTCGACCGAGCCGGGGAAGGAGCCGGAGGCGGGGCAGGGGCAGGGGCAGGGGCAGGAGACGGAGCATTAGGACTTATTTGTACACCAAACCGTTGCCGCAAACCTTCTGGTACAAGTTTTTTTAATATTTCCTTTGGTACTTGTCCACCTAAATGTGGCATGAAAGTTTTCAACATACCAAAATTTCTTTTCATATTTTGTAAGGATTTTGCTACGTTAGCAGGTGTTCTAGTAGGTCGGATAGATAGTTTATATGGTCCAATAAATGGTTTTCCTTTATTGACTTTAAGTACTCCCTTAACTACCTTTGGCCCGTAATATTTAATATTACCATTTTGTTCAAATACCCAATTTTTACTTTTAAGATTTGTAGGAATCTTATTTTCTGTGGCAGCTTTAACCTTTTTACCACTCTTAGCTACGGGTTTGGCTCCGTTATTGGCGGTCGCAGGTCCTTTGCCCTTGTTTAATTTAGCCTTTTCTTTTTTGATTCTTTCGGAGTTCACACCTATTCTATTTAGACCGTACTTTGCCCGAACGGCCGCATTTTCAATATTTATATTTGGATGATACTTTAGATAACTTTGTATAACTGTAGCAGGGTTTATACCTTTTGCTTCTGAATTTTCTAGAACAAATCCTCCACCGGTTGCTAATGGTAATACATATCTCTTGATTGGAAGTGTGCCCGAGTTTGGACTATACTGATTTTTATTTCCGTGTCTTTTCAGATGTTCTCTCAGTCTTCTTTGTATAACTTTTCTTTGGGTCGATGTGTACCCTTCAAGAGATTGACAACTTGAACGAGACTCTGTGATTATTCGTACTCCAGCCTTTTCCATTATGTCTATATATTTCTCCAGTATTGGAAAAATTTCTTTTTTTAGTTCCGGATCATTTATCATGGCTATTATTCTACCATTTTGAAACATGTTATAGGTTATATTGTGTGCTTTATCCTTGAACTGAATTCCTCTAAATGCAGTGCTAACATTTTGATTACTATTTGGAACTTTACTTAATGATGTAATATGTTGTATATCTTTGTATAATTTTGTCAACATATCTTTTCCAAAAGCTTCAATAATCTTATTTCTTGCATATCCCCCATCGTCTGGGTCCGAGGTAATAACATTTTCGAATTTTTCATAATCTATTTTGTGTCCTAAACATAACATATAAGTCTGTGTTTTCTTGGAGTTGCTGAAATCTATTTCAGCTTCGGGTATATCTAATAATTGTTGTAGAAGAGCTAGAGCATGGGCGAGGTATTCTTTGACCGGTGATCCCAACGAGAAAACTATACTCCCTCTATCGGAAGTAATACTAGATCTTTCCAGTGAAATAGAATACATGCCTTTTGTGAATATATTGACTTTATACGGTGAAACAATATCGTTACTTAGACTCTTGGAATAGTTGTATGTTTTTACAATGAGACCTGCAGATCCACTAAGATCTCTTAACTTTTGACCTTTGTCTTTCAGGTACTTGGCCAAGTTACCTATCTTAGCAGTAATTAGTTCACGGATTAATATAGGGCCTTCTAGACTGATAGGTACTCTTTTCATTGTTGATTTAAAATGTTTCAGTCTTTCATCAAAGAGAAATTGATTAAGGTTTGAGGGTCCTTCACCCCCCGCTCTCGACTTTCTTGTGTAGTAGTTCCGTAAGTTGGCGATGTACATGTTTAGGACCTTTTCATGTGTTCGGCCTATATTTTCACGCACTTTGTATCTATCATTACTGAATTTCGGGGTTCCATTTGTGCGTACTGCAGCAGGTCGTCTATTATTTGTAATCGCTTTTTCAAAAGCAGCAGATGCTTTATTTGTCAACTCGTTAAATTCTTGAGCTGTTCTTGTTGCCCTGCTCCTTCTCATCCAATTTTGGTAGTTTCTTATATAAATTACTTTTCCGTTACGTGTTAGCGGGTACTTCCTAGACCCCCCGGGGGACTTGTCATGGATCCCCGGGCGATTCATATATTAATAAGTATCAACAATATTATTCGCGGTCACAATGTCTAGCCCAAAGATGAAGGGCTGTGCGGCATATGCGGTCCCGTTGTACACGCGGGTCTCGTTCCTGACCTCGAGTTCCCGCGAGCTGAAGGGGCCTGCGTAAAAGTCTGGATTGAAGCGCCACTTGCCGAGGTTGTTTTCCACACAGTGCTGATTGAACACCTGCACGAAGATTCTCTGCGGGCAGAACTTGTCCGGGCCGTAAACCACCTTTTCGGAGGCCAAAAAGTGCTGCAGGGTGTTGGTCACCATAGCCACCTGACTCTGCACAGACTTGAAGTAGGCCGGCAGAACATTCCAGATGTCCTTGTCTGAATACTTGGCCGCATAGTCGAGGTACGCCCGGACGCACTTGCACAGAATAGCCGGAATCTCCGCATCCAGCTTCTGATCAAGGTGCGGGTCCGCATCCATCACCTGCTTGGTCAGGTTCCAGGTTGCAAGGCGCCGAAGCACCGAACCCGAGTTGTCCTTCCAGTTTGGCACCTCGTTGCCCGCAAGGATGCCCGGAGTCTTCCACTGCAAACTCTTCGCCGCCTTGAACTTGCGCGCAATGCTCAGATCCTCACCGGACACCAAAGACTGAAACTCAGCCTGCTCCAAAGCGAGATCACCCTTGACCTCAGGGCTAATAAACATAAATCCGTCGTGAATAGAATCCAGACCAAACTTCTTTTCGATATTGTTCGAAAGGGTCTTGACATCCTCAGTCTCGTAAAACTTTTTGCACACCTTGGTGATGATTGTAGACTTTCCGGACCGGGCAATTCCTTTCAGAAATGGAATCACCTGCCAGCCGTCGAGGTCGTTCACATCGAAGCACAACCGGCCACAAAACACATAGAGCCACCGGCTCACATCCTCTGTAAAGTTCTGATAGTCCATAATCTTCTGCATGTGTGGGGTTGGAATATGGTACCAGTCGTCGATGTTGTCGTACGGATCAAACTGCTGGTTGAAATACTTGGAGCTCACGATGGTTCCGTCGAGGCTTGCATACTCTTCCGTCTTGTAGTCGTAAAACTTGATGACATATTGATTTTTCTCGGCCGACCAATTCTTTCCTACGAGGAGACCGTTTGAAAAGGACCATACATTCCTGTTCTTTTTGATCTCCGGGAACTGGTAGTCCTTGCAGGACGAGAGGTGCTTGATGACATCTGCGACGAGGTTACCCTTCGAGGTGAGGTTTTTCCACATCTCGTACCTGGTTTCTTTTTGGGTCGAATCGTACACAAAGTCTTTGATTTCCATCATGGGCTTCCAGGCGCGGGTCGCAAACCCGTCGCTCAGGATCTGGGTGCAGCACTGGTCCTTGTAGCGCCTGTACCCGAGTTTGTAAGCTTCAGTCAGAAGAAACAAAAGGAGTTCCTGATAGGGTGTTTTCTTGTCATCCATCTCAGGGCACAGCTCGACATAGTCGGCATTTGTCGGAAAGTTGTAGATGCAGTAGTTGTCGATCCAGCCCGTGAACTGGTCGCTCATATTCCGCCAGAGGCGCACGATTCGGGCGATGCGTGTCGCAATTGTCATTTCGTGGTTGTTCACATCGTGACTCTTCATATTTTCACATTGGATGTTGATGGCTTGGGCACGGATCGCCCGGCACATATTGTAGAAGCGGTCGCGACGCAGGCGAACTTGATTCTGGAGCTGTTTTGGATCGAAATTAACTGGATATCCGTCGTGGTCCTTTTGCTGGGTTGTCGGAATGAGCACATGGCGCCACGCAATTTCAGGCACGACAAAGTTCTGGGTCGCCCTGAGATTGAGTTCGGTCTCACGCGAAGTGAGCTCATTCTCTATGTCAGCAGGCGTCCAGCTACTAATGATAAGGTTATTGTTCATAATTCTGATTTCTTCAGCGTGTTCAGGAGTTAGTTCCTTTTCAATAATAACTGATCCGCTCGCCATGTTTTACTCTACTACTTATAGGTACGGCTTTTTTTAAGCCTGCCCTTGTCAACTGCGCAGCAGTTGGGTACTACGAAGTTCCGCTTCGCGAACTACAGCCGATGCTCGGCTGACCTTAGGCCTCCTCCTTGGGTGGCTGGGGGGCCTTCAGGGTACTCAGGATCTTGACCAGGATTTTGTTCTGCATCTCGAGGGTATCGGCGATACGCTCAGTGGCATCCTTGAGGCTGACCAGGGCGGTTGCCACGGTGTCACCATCCTCGGTCGTCAGCATAGATGCAAAGTTCTCCATCATATCCAGGTCCATGTCCATCTCGTCATCCTCCTCATCTCCGAGATCAATCTCGTCATCCTCATCAGGAACATCGGGCACTGGGGACTTGGCGACTGGGCGACGGGCAGACATTTACAAGTGATGAAGAAAATTGGTTACATCTTAAAACGCGTCTGTATTTTTGTCCGAAATTTTTTTCTCAATCTATAGTACCAAATGGCTGGAGGACTTATGCAACTGGTTGCTTACGGCGCTCAGGATGTTTACCTTACCGGTCAGCCCAAAGTGACTTTCTTCCAGGCTGTGTACAAGCGTCACACCAACTTCGCTATGGAGATTATCCAGCAGACCGTGAACGGCTCTGCTGCCTCCAGCGGCCGTGTGTCCGTGACCATTGCCCGCAACGGCGACCTGGTCGGCAACATGTACCTGGCTCTGACCCCTGTCCAGACTGCCTACACTAACCTGACCTCCAACAACAATGTGTTCGACGCCAACTGGATCGCCGAGCGTGCTGTTGCGGCCGTTGAGCTGACCATCGGTGGCCAGCGCATTGACAAGCACTACCAGACCTGGTTCCGTCTGTACGCCGAGTGCTTCCTGGGTGAGAGCGACAAGATTGCCTACGGCAAGATGACGACCGCCTCTGCTCAGGTGACCACCGCCACCGGTGTGCCAGTTGTGTACATGCCCCTGCTGTTTTTCTTCAATCGCAACCCAGGCCTGTACCTGCCCCTGATTGCTCTGCAGTACCACGAGGTGCGTCTGGACTTCGACCTGACCCCCTACTACCAGAGCTACTTCGGCACCAACGCCGTGAGCGTGTGGGCCAACTATGTGTACCTGGACACTGAGGAGCGTCGCCGCTTCGCCCAGAAGGGTCACGAGTACCTGATCGAGCAGGTCCAGCACACCGGTGGCGACACCGTGTCTGGCTCCAGCGAGTCCAGCTCTGCCCTGATCCGCCTGTCCTTCAACCACCCAGTGAAGGAGCTGGTGTGGTGCTACCAGAACCCCTCCACCAGTGCCACGACCAACCTGAACGCCATGTGGAACTTCTCAACTGCCACTGCCAATGTGAACGTGACTGCCAGCCCTCTGGCCGGACCCTCCGCAGTGTCTGTGGGCCAGCTGCCCCACGAGGTTGGCTGCCCCCACCTGTACTCCAACACGGTGGCTTCCGGCACCTCCAACGCCTACTGGATTGAGGAGGGTGACCGCTCCGGCTCCGCCGGCGGTTACGAGGTGGGCCCAATGCACCAGTTCAAGCTGGTGCTGAACGGCCAGGACCGCTTCAAGGAGCAGCTGGGCAAGTTCTTCAACCAGTACCAGCCCTACCTGTACCACACCGGCACCCCCTACCCCGGCGTGTATGTGTACTCCTTCGCTCTGCAGCCCGAGGAGCACCAGCCAACCGGCACTTGCAACTTCTCTCGCATTGACAACGCCCAGGTTGCCGTGTGGCTGAAGACCGCCTCCCTGGGCACCAACGTGACCAACGCCAACTACAACCTGCAGAAGATGTTCGCCGTCAACTACAACATCCTGCGTATCCAGTCCGGCATGGGCGGCCTCGCATTCTCCAACTAGAGTGCTTGTGCCCCGCTTGCGAAATGCGAAATCCAAAAAGCCTTCGGGCGGCCTTCGGGCCCAAGAGTGATCAAATTCAAGTGCTAAGAGCACTTGGAACCCGCGAAGCGTCACACGGCGGGTTCCAAGTCCTTCGGACTTGATAATAAGGACTCCTGGGACCGAACTTTTCTGCGTTAAATATATAATGCCACCTTTCTGGCTTCGTAAACGCCTAAACAAAGGCTACACGCCTGGTGTGGTTTCTGGTTTGCGCCGTTTTCTGTTTTCGCGCAATTTCAGTACACCCGCGGAAAAAGCACTTATTGCTCTTAAACGGGGTGGATCTTACGAAAATGCAAACAGGACCCTCCAAGAAATACGCGCACGCAATGAAGCTTTCAGACCATACAGTAATTATGGCTACAAAGATACTGAAATGCTTAATATCGCAAAAAACTTCAAGAATTTAAACATAAATAGAAACACAACCCTCCGCCGTATTCAAAATTTGAAAAATGCTCGCTTGGAAGATAAAAAGAAGAAACTTATTCAATTAAAAAATAATGTCCAGAAGGCCAAGTGGGCTCCATACTATAATTCTAATACTCAAGCAAAACTTAATAGTGTAAGATCAAGACTTTTAAATCTTATAAACAAGAATAATGGTTCTGGATATAAACAACTGTACTATATATACCTTAATAAACTTTACCCTCATGCAGTGACCGGAAATAGAATGTCTCCGCACGCATATTAACTAAAGATTTTACAGCTGACTCTATTCTGCGAGGGATTCTTGGTAGGCCTCGGAGCGACCCTCGGGTACCTGACTATAATGTGCCCTATCACTGTGTGCTGCATGCCTTATAAAGGCAAAAACACCTAGTAAAGTAAATGGTAAACTGCATCACAAAACCACGTGATATGTTTGTTTTGATGTGCCGCGGCGATCTCGAGGTTTGTGCGATCGGTATATTTTCAAACCTCGAGGAAGCCATAAAGAAAGCAAATAGTATGGGGACAGGCCGCGAACTCTGGATCGAAAAATTCAAAGTAAATCAGCCCAGCTTTTACGAAGACGAAAAGGACTATATCGTTTGGAAACTATTTTAATACTATATATAAATGTCGAGCCCGGCACCTGTCGCTCAGAAAGCAACCACGGCCCAGACGGCTGTTGCGGCATGCACCCAACAGTCTTTCGGTGGTATAATATCGTGCCTATTTCTTGTCCTGTTATGCGCAGGCTTCGGATACGGCGCAGGAAGTAACCCCAACGGAAGCGCATCAGGGACTAGCAAGTTCCTGTATTTCCTCGCATGCTGCTATTGCCTCTCGACACTGAGTTCTATTTATAACTATATGTTCCCGCCACCGTGCCCCGCCCCTGCAGCTACGGCTACAAAGTAAGCTCCTCCATCTTCAAAACAGGAAATGTGTCCCATTCAAACTCTGGAATTTCCAACTCAAATTCCTGATGATGTTGAAGGACACCTACATCTATAAAGTCCTCGATGTCATCTCCGGTGTAGCAATTTTCTTCTAAAATTGATTTTGCACGGTCAGGCTTCATCTTGACAAGCGACGACTTTTTCATAAAACCAATGTTAAGTGATCTCGAGTGTGGGCAATCATCCTCGTCACAATCGTGATCATCTGAAAATACAACAGGACTCAGATATGTCATCCTGTACAGTTTCTCTTCGGGCTTTTCCTGTCTGTACAAACTCTGACAGAGCTCCAAGCCCAGCTTGTACTCTGCGTCGGTAATGTGCTCTTTGATATCATCAATTAGTTCGGACAGGGACTGTATAATCTCTTCGGCCGATCTCTCCATAGTAGTACTGTCAAACATTTCTCTATCTATAGTAAGAATGGCCGGTGGAGTGTTTCCGGGCCGGCCCTTTGAGTTCAACCTCAAGTGTGTGATATTTACCGCCTTGATTGCAGGCGGTTACTGGTACTTACCACACAGAAACCTGTGGGTCCTTGCGTTCCTGCTGTGGTTCCCGTACATTGCACTTGCGTGGTACGATTGGACATATGACTGCAGAAACAAGCTCGGCCCGACGATCATTCCTTTCGGCCGATACCTGTGGCTCCCATTCAAACCCCAGGGGTACCACGACGAATTTAACAAATTAGCAGATCAGCAAATTCAGACAATGAATAAACTTGATCATCTGGTTGGATGGACTATTGTTATTGCGGCTATTACAATTTTTATTCACCGCCGGTAGGGTGCACAGCTGGCCCGCATAGTAAACCCCTTAATCTGCTTAAGTAAACAGTTCAACTTACTGAATTTTCTTGGTAAATTGAACACTTTCTTGTTGGAAGTCCGGATGCACTTTTTGTTGCGCGGTCCGGACTTGAGGCAATTTTTCATTCTTACTATTATCGGCGATTAATAACAGACCAGTCAAGGTGGCCCCCGAACGCCCGTTCTATGCTGTGTGCACAGAGTTCGGGGTTGAAAAAAGGGGAGCAGCAGAATACATCGATGTAGGTCAGGTTGTTTTCGGGGTAGGTGTGGGCCGAAAAATGGCTCTCGGCCAGGACCAACACTCCAGTTGCCCCGAATGGTTCAAATTGGTGGAATGCTCTGTTGACCACGGTAAACCCACACTCCTTAGCCACCTTGTCCATACCAATTTCCAATTCTGAAGTGAAATTGATGACAGGACCAGAAAGGAGTCCCACGAGGTGTTTCATGCTTCTTCTATAGAGCGTCAAAAGTTTTAAGCCCTAACCACGCTGAGGCCAGAATGAGGATAGCACCAACCACAAACTCCACCACATCTCTCTGTGTTGGGGGCTTGTCCTTTCCAGCTGCCGTCATAGTGGCAATCCCCTGAGCCACAAGCACAAGCACAAGCATAAATGCAAGTGCCTTCGTTAAATGTGTGTTAAAGAGACTCATATATTATATCTTAACAAATTAAATGGAGGAGCTCGCTGAATCTAAATTAAAGAACGACGAGCTCATTACCGAAGTGCTTTATAAAATAGAACCAAACTTTTTTAAAGCACTTGATATTGTTGCACAGATTATTGAGATTCGCGAAATGAATAAAATAGTCCGGATGATTGTGAAGCGTGGATGGATTGGTGACCTGGACCGGATAATTGATAGGATTGATGTTCGTGATCCTGCTGAGTTCAAGAGGAAGATTCTAGTGTGTGTCAAGCATTTACCAACTAAAATTCAAAATTGTTGGGGAAGTAGTTGTTGGAGCCCTTGCGTGCGACAGTCAGATAAAACATTATCAGGAACACAGCCAGAATAAAGTGGACAACCATCTTCAGTGTATCTGGGGGGTATCTCACTCTCTTGCGGTCGGCTGCAATCTCAAGCCCGCTGAGTGCAAGATACAAGCCAGAAAACAACAGGAGGTTATCCTGGAGAATTTTCATTTCAGGAGTCAGACCACTCATTAATACATAAAGAGATTTTAATATTATACAGTATGCAGTTCTCGTACCTAGAACCAGGGGGTGACACAATAGATAATCTGATGGGTACTTTGTTCCACAACATAGCACACCGTATGCGTGACACGCCCACCCCAGTTGTCGAGATGGTGCCTGAGGTGGAACTGCCCGAAGACTGGAAAAGCTTTGGAGAAACTCTTTCCAATTACAAACTAAAATATGGAGTTTGTTTAAAGGAACTAAGAGACGCGTATGCTGAACTGAAAAGGAAAAAGGCGGAACTGCACGCACTCGTGGAGACTGAGAAAGTCGTCGAGAGTACCGGCTTAAAGGAGAGCCTACAGAAGATGATAGAGGAGTACAAGGACCAGGAGCACATCGAGGAGTTTGAGGAGACGGTCAAGTACCTCAAGGGCCAGTGCAAAGCGATCAAGGAGGTACTAGAAAACACAAACGCGGAGGAGATGATAAAGTTCCAGTGTTTTGTTTGTATGGAGAAACCAGTTGATATGTTTATGGATCCATGTGGACACTTAATGTGCAGTACTTGTTGGAGACGAAGCTCGACGACCAATCCGGTGTGTCCTGGTTGTCGTGCTCAAACGCGGGCGAAGAAGATGTTTTTTCTTTCTTGAACCCAACTGCTACGCAGTTGAACTTTTGCTCTCGTAGCTCAATTGGTAGAGCACCTGTTTAGTAAGCAGGAGGCAATGAGATCAAAACTCATCGAGGGCATCCCGGACCTAAGTAAGTCCTTAAACTTCTGTCTGCTCTCGTAACTCAGTCGGTAGAGTGCGGGTCTTATGAAAGAAACAAGTTTCTTGAAGAGCGAGCCCGATGTCGCGGGTTCAAGCCCCGCCGAGAGCACTTTTTTGCATCAGTGTCCGAGCCTGGTTTAAGGAGGCAGACTTAAGATCTGCTGGTGTTTACACCGCATGGGTTCAAATCCCATCTGATGCAGAGCCTTGGGCTCTAAGGTGCGTGCCCGGTTTGCCTAACTGTGTTTTGTTTTTTAACAGACGGCTCTGTAGCACAATTGGATAGTGCACCAGCCTTCTAAGCTGGAGGTTGCGGGTTCGAACCCCGCCAGAGTCAACGATACAAAGCAATTTTACCTTCCCAAAACGCACATTGAGAAAAGAGGCTTATATCAATTTCCTTTGCCATATCCTGGTTGAAATTTTTAATTTCATCTCTGAATTTCTCAAACTGTTTTTTGCGCCCCGAATCCATAGCATAATATTGAAGTAATTTTTTACATGTGTTTGTTATTTTACGGGCTGTATCTTTGGTGACGGTAACAGACTCCATTTTCTCAAATGCGAGTCTCGGTGCGGCTCCATCATCCCATAGAGAGTCTATATAGTCTCCGACATCTTCGTGTTCCTGAACTTTCGGGGCTTCATCCTCTTTTTTAATAATAGTCTCCACGATTGAGTCAATTTTGTCCTTCTGGAGGATAGGTACAGGGCGTGAAGCAACTTCGGCAATTGCCTTGTGCCAAACTGTAACTATGATAGTTCCAAATACCGTGCCGATCAGAGCAGCAATGCTCGCCATATACTATTACTTATTAAAAAGGATTGACTAATTCTTCTTTGAATAAGGGCTATACAAACCAAATATACGATTTGCTTCTTTAATTCTTCTTTGATAATTTTCAACACGCTTATTTACTGCCGGTTTATTGGCAGCCGGAATTAAATTTATTGACCCATACTGGTTGTTCAGTTGTTTTAGATATTCATTGTATTCCCCTAGTATTTTAAAGAGACTATGTTGGGCGACATTGAATTTGCTGTTTGCTGTATTGTTTGGATTTGACTTGGCTTGTGGGACCACCCGTGGTCTTCCATAAACTGAATTGAAAGGGCCCCCTCCACGGCCCTGTACATTAGATCCTTTGTTATTTTTTCCTTTCTGGTTTACAGAGTTGGAACCTGAACCAGACGAGACCGAACTGTTTGGTATCCTAGTATTGGAGACATGGGTATTATAAGTATTTGGAACCACGGAGTTGCTCATTTACTATTACTTAAAGATTAAAATACCTGGTTAAGTATACAGGTCCTATAGTATAACGGTTAGTACACAGGACTCTGAATCCTGGGATCTGAGTTCGATTCTCAGTAGGACCTGCGTCTATAGTCCAAAGGTAGGATATGACCCTTCCAAGGTTAGGATCCGGGTTCGATTCCCGGTGGACGCACTGACCCGAGTATGTCGTTAAAAGGCTCAGTCTGACCTTAGCTCAATTGGTAGAGCGAAAGACTGTAGTTGTTAGTAATTATCTTTAGGTCGCTGGTTCGATTCCGGCAGGTCAGACCAATTCTCCTGTAGCTCAATCGGTAGAGCGTAAGGCTGTTAACCTTAAGGTCGCAGGTTCGATACCTGCCGGGAGAGTTTTTTTAACTGTCTTGCTCCAGTTAAAAAATATCTCTATATGGTAAATGTTACCACCTTATGTAACCGGTGGTTTGTGCCTGGGTATTGTTGTAACATTTGCTATAGCACTCGGTACCGGTATACCCGCCATAAAAGAATTACAAAAAGGAACAAAACCATCAGACAACCCTCTGAAGGGTGAGATTGTCAGTTTTTCTATATTTTGTTGCATGTGTCTGATTATGACGTGTATTCTTAGAATGTCTCTATGATGTAATTGATTTTAGCCTGTAAATTCTTTTGGAAGAACATGAAGATGAAGACGAGGATCGGGAGACTACGCACCTCCTCGGACTTGCTTGTATCCAGTGCAGGAATAGACATCCGGGCTACATAAATGATAATACCTATAACAAAAAACTCGAATGTGGCTTCGGCTATGAGACGGGCTCTGGACTTGCTCGTGTCAAGCTTGGGGAAGAGTTTGTCTAGGAAATACGAAACAAAAAGTGAAAAGAGAAAGCACAGCGCAGTCACATAGCCAGCGTGAAGAACAACTGGAACCTGCATCCTTTGTATAATTCTAGAATAAAATTTATGACAGCATAATATGTGCGACTGGTTTCGCTTTCGTGTTGATCAGGACAAGAAACTAATAGACATAGATGTGAACATGAATGTGTTTATTGAAAACCAGCCGGAGAGTAATGAGGATGCGGACAAGTTGTGCAACGGTACCCTGTTACCTATGATTCACAAGTTGAGATTGATGTGTAAAGAAAAGGGTTACGACCAAGTTTGCACAATAGACCTCAAGGGCATAGACATTACTCTTTTGTACCCTACAATTTTAGTTAGAATTATATGGTCCATCTATGATTACAGTAAGGATGACCCAACTGATTTGATAAAAGAATTTAAGATTATAAATTCAAACAGGATGTTTGTAGCCTTGTACAGTGGGTCGAGATACCTTTTACCCAAGTACTTGAAAGACCTTATCACGATTTCTTGAGTCTTAAAAAGTCTAGAACCTTACTAGACATGACTGAACTGCTCAAGTTCTATCCTCAAGGCAAACATTTGTATATTGAATTTCTAGCCAACAAATACATAGAAGTCCAACCTTCAAATGATTTCGAGCAGAAGATGCTACTTGAGCGCATTCGGCCAGTGGTTCAACAACTGGATGAATTTGTTGAATCACGGGGACTAAAGGAGGTCATCGAGGTTAACCTCAAGGATGTTCCAATTTCCAAAATAAATTCAGAAATAGCCGTGGAGATGATTAACCTGTGCCACTCACTCCGACCAGAAAAGAACTTGATTGAACAGATTATAATCACAAATTCAAATCCAATTTTTGGAATTATTTATAAGACTGTTCGGGGGAGACTTGCACCGGCTATACAGCGAGTGCTCAAGGTCGAGGGGAATTCACATTTTGAGTAATTAGTCCAGACCGAAGGTCTGTTCAGAGCGAAGCTGAGTTGCTGCGCAACTCGGGGTATTTCACATTTTAATTGAAAATTGACGGACATCTGAGGGTGCCTGTTTCCAAAACTCTCTCTCATTCGTGTGATACAAATCAAACAGATCTTCATTATCAGCCTTGATGAGTAATTCGTCTGCATCGGATCTTTTCACACCGTCAGGGAGTCTGTCGAGCAGTACAGGGCTGATACTCTGAAGTTCAGGTGACTTTAAACAGGCCACTTTGAATCCTATATCGAAATCCAAACCTGTACTCTCCTCACGGACCCAGTAGTGAGCACAAGCCTCCAGTGTGGATGGAATCACACAGTAACCCTTCATCATTTTGCATTTTATTCCGTTATTTTCAAGCCCGCGTTTTAGGATGGCCACATGGTGTACCACACTGCCTGACACTTTGTTCAGTTTCAGTCGGAGTGCAGTTCTATGGACAATGTCATCTAAATTCATTTCTAAATTAATACTAGATTAAATGGTTGGTAAAACCCCCGCAACCGCTCCCTCAAATATATGGGATCTCTTGAAATGGTTTATGTGCTGCTGTTTCCTTGTCCTTATAGTTATAATCATAATAGCTAATGCGACCCCGAGGTGCCCCGTGTGCCCTGGCTCCACCCCTGTCGTTGGCCCCGCCCCGGGTCCAGGACCGGATTCTTTATTGTAATCAAAGTGACTCAACCTCAGCCCCTAAACCAATTAGAGTCATATCCAACTGGTTCCTCGTGGCGGCGCTGATATTCATAATAGGCAATATTTCCGACTGGCAAGGCAACTATAGCTACTACAATAGTTATACAAAATGCAAGAAGAAGAGGTTCCATTATTCTACAAGGACTGCCAAGTCTTAAGTGAGCCATCCTCGTTGAAGTCGGGGTGGTGTGATGTCTGGCTTTCTCGGCAATTGTGTTTGTTGTATATTGAGATTCTGCCCATACAATCCATTGCATAACACCTATGATCCAATTGGTGCAAGCTACGCCCAAATACCCATACATATGAATCAAAATGACCATCGTGATAGTGCCTAATAATACTGCTATCAAGACTAAGCCGAATTGATACATACCCACCCAAATCTTGTCTTTCCAGGAAATCAAAGTGACACGGTGGCAGCTTACGTGGCGGGAACCCCATAGCACGTCTCGTATCAATGTCGGCGTGGCGTGCTATGCGTTCTATGAGGCTATCCATGGTTTAAAAGCAGTGCTCGTGTTTAACTCAAGGATGGCACGCTTCACACCCGAGTCAATTATGGGTATGCTTTGGGAGGAGTTCTGGATCAAGAATGATCTAGGAAATAAAGAGCCCGAAGAGATTCAGAAAGAATATGTCAAGTTCTGCCGACACTACAAGATTACAGCCCCGTGTTGGAAACGGATAGAGCCATACCCTGTTCCGAATAATTTAAATGTTAAATTAGAGTAGATGGCAACAAACGGTTGGGATGTCGTGAAAGTGTTTCTGTCCGGTGCATTCCTTATTATTTTCATAGTAATTTTACTTGCAAATTTGAATCAGCCCAAGTGTAATGTCACAGTGACACCTGAACAGAATGTGCTCGTGACCGTAAATGATATTGTCGAATCAAACATATATGGTTCACAAATGTCGTCTTGTCCGGGGGTGGTCCCAGAGTATGCAACTTATCTAAACTCTTTGAATATTACATTCGTTCTGAATACGCCGTGTCCCCAAGGGAGCCAGAGTACAGCCAATGCAGTAGGTGACTGGACGGCGTGTTATCCATCCGGGCAGTTTACTCCACCCCCCCAACAGCTCTTGGCAGACTTGGCTGAATGCGGCTTTACCGTCACGGCCGCATCCCCTTGGACACTGGTCCCACAGTCCTCGTCGACCGGCCCCTCCTCACCCCAACCTGTATTCCCATCTGTCGCCCAAGGGCCCCCGCCAACAGGTCCCGCTGTCCCCTTGATGTCCTCCTCTTCATATGTGCCAGATGTGTCATACATGGTTGTTTAAAATAGTGCCAAATATAAATGGCTTACTTGCTTGACAGAGTCACAAGCAAAAAAGGGTTCGTGTACTCAACTACTTCCCAGGGTCCAATTAGTAATGTGAACCCTGGATGGTATTACACTTGGGGTCTCCAGCCAATTTCCAATTTTGAAGTGAAATTCACCCCCATGGTGTGGGGGCTTTCAAGTCTCAAGAAACTGGATACGATACCCTCTGGTTCGACCGAGATCTTAGCATTTAACGAGCCGGACGGTGCTCACCAGTCAAACATCAGTGCTCAGGATGTCGTGACCCTGTGGCCCCAGCTCAAGGCGAAAGCAACTGCGATGGGTGCACGCCTAGGAAGCATCGCAACCGCCCAGAATCCTTTAAATCCAAATTCATATTTTGACGAGGTTTGGAATGCACTCGCCCCTATGGACCGGCCCGACTTTATCTGTCTGCACTGGTACGCCCCGCCAAACGCAAGTCACTTTCTGACTTGGCTCGATGACATTTATGAAAAATACAATAAACCAATTTGGGTCACTGAGATGTGTGTCGCTGACTGGGGTGCAAGCGCGACCGTGCCCGAAAAGTTCAGTACGGACCAGATTCAGCAGTTTATGGACCAAGTGACGGCCGGGATGAATCAGAGAAACTATGTCGAGCGGTACTCGTGGAAAACAAGAGCCCCGACCGATATATATATGGGCAAAGGGTCTCTTATTGCACTCGACGGATCACTTACTCCCCTAGGTCAACACTATGCATCACTGTGATGAATGTTTTAACCCATCCCTGCCGAACGGTAAGATAAACCACTTGCCCTTTGGCCCACACTTTGTTGGGTCTTTCCGCACGACTTCAGCCGGACTGCGATGGACTCGATCCATATTATCGATCGCGAGCGAAAGGCCACAGGTCTTATCAACTCGGTTGTAGTAGTGGCAGACCTTGCAGAGGCTCATTGTTATTTAGGGACCTGTGCTCTTAAAGCCACCTGTGTATGGATATGTAGATGGAAAGCGAGGCGTATGAGATGGTGAAAACTATGGAAAAGTTACTTGAGGAAGATGATGCTGATAAGGCGTGGTGTTTAGAAAAGGAATTTGCTAATATCTTTAACAGACAGTTGCCTGATTCACCCGAGCGCATAGCAATGGCGAGGGTGTGGGAAAAGATGATGTGGAGGTGGAGCTGACCCTCTTAAAGCCAGTGTGCGGTGAAAGGGTATGGAGGATGACCTCAAGACCGTATGTTACAGGTGCATAGTTGACAAGTATTCTCCAACATCTGGACGAATTGCCGCTGTCATAATTTACAGTGTAATACGAGCGGGCGAGATTATAGACTGGTGGTTACCTCCTGCTCGTCATTAGATAGAGGAAAAAGTATAAAGACGTAGTATGGACCAGGACCCCATACTCACCCCCAGTCTGTCACGATACACTGCATTTCCGATTCACTACCCGGACTTGTGGTCACTTTACAAAAAGGCTATCGCGAGCTTTTGGACAGTCGAAGAGATTGACTTGGGTGGAGACTTGAAGGACTGGGAAAAACTCAATAACGATGAACAACATTTTATCAAAATGATCCTGGCATTCTTTGCAGCCAGTGATGGCATCGTTATGGAGAATATCGAATTAAATTTTTCAAGGGACACTCAGATTTCAGAGGCGCGGTCCTTTTATGCGTACCAGTCATTTAACGAGAGTATTCACTCGGAGACTTATTCACTTATGATCGACAAGTTGGTCAGGGACCCCGAAGAGAAGCAGCGACTCTTTAAGGCTATCGAGACTATCCCGGTTGTTCGGAAAAAGGCGGAATGGGCCTTTAAATGGATGGGACCGAAAGCATCGTTCGCTCAGCGACTGATAGCTTTTGCATGTGTTGAAGGAATATTCTTCAGTGGAGCTTTCTGCTCCATCTTCTGGTTGAAAAAACGAGGACTCATGCCGGGACTTTCTTTTTCGAATGAATTGATAAGCCGAGATGAGGGTCTGCATCAGGAGTTTGCAGTTACTCTCTATTCTCATTTAAAATCAAAATTGGATGACTTTGAGGTTCGGCAGATTGTGAGCGAGGCGATTGCGCTCGAGTGTGAGTTTATAACAGAGGCTATACCGTGTCAGCTGATCGGTATGAATGCACATGATATGCAGGAGTACATTCGGTTTGTTGCGAACCGCCTGTTGAAGCAGCTGGGTTCAAAGTACTCGATGCTGCAGGTTAAGAATCCTTTCGACTGGATGGAGAACATCTCGTTGGAAGGAAAGACCAATTTCTTTGAGAAAAGGGTCGGGGAGTATTCAAAGTTTGTTCCGGGCGACGAGGAACTCAGTTTCAATGCGGATTTTTAGAAAGGAGCTGTCCCTACCTGAATGAGTGAATCCTTGCGTGGGCCCGAAGACACATCAGAGTAATCACCCTCGAGTTGGTGCACATCGTGCTGTTTGACAAAGTTGGACCAGTAGGGTGACACGCGGCGCATAAGGTATCCAACTGTAATTACAAATATAAGACCGTGAACCAAAAGGCCAAGGAATTTAGCCTGGCCTTCTGGGCTCGCAACCCACCCACCTAGCACGCCGCGCACAGTCTTGAAAGACATAGGCGAAGCAAGCGCAATGAATAGGACAAGGGGGATAAGATACTGGGAAAGAGCCATATATTATAGGTTTAGATAATTTACTGTGCGGTAGGGGTGGGGGTCTCCTTTGCGGGCTGCGTGCCGACAGTCAGGGTCTGACCGAAAGCGCTCACGGCAAAGCCGGACTTTCTTGGCATCAGGAAAGTAAGCAGAAGACCGGCTAACAGGATGAATACAATTGCGTGCAGGAACAGGCCGCCAATCTTGGGCAGTCCATCCGAAGATGCGACCCACGAGCCAAGCAGACCGCTGGTTTTCTTGTAGGTCTCTGGGTGTCCGACTGCGACGTAGGCCAGAATGGTCACTAACAGGGCGGCAGACATTTTAATATAGGTTTATATTTTTTTCAAGTGCACTGTTTGTTTGTGCATCCGTACATACAGTCGCTGTCTTGGGTGCAGGCTTCACCCTGGGAACCCTTGCCGCCAAAGCCTGATTTCCTGCCCATGAATGTAGTCCAGGCAAAGTGGGCCACGATCACATACACGAGGGCGTGCAGCAGAACACCTGCCTGGGTGGGGAGACCGGCCGGCGAAGCAACCCAATCGCCCAGAATGCCGCGGACAATCTTGAAAGTCTCGGGGTTGGCAACCAGGAAAAAGACAACAAAGGGAACAATCTTTTTGTTCCAGTGCATTTATAATTAGTAAACAAAATTAGTTAGGTGGGGATTGGGAAAAGGGTTGTTGCCCCTTTTTTAACTGCTGCTCTTGTTGCATATTTTGCGACAACCACAGCAACTGCAGCTGTAGAAGCACCACCAGCAGCAGCAGCACTACCAGCAGCAGCAGCACCAACAACAACAGGTGCAGCTGCTATAGCAGCACCAACAGGACCTCCTATCATACTATATAGTACCATAGGACCGATATCTGTTATCATTAAACCAACAATGCTTCCAAGTGTGTAACCAAATATTTTACGTCTCGTATTAGTATTCTGTTTGTTTGCTCCAGGTAAAGCTAGTAATGTTTGATTAAATGAAGTCATGAGTTGTTTATCGGAGATAATACTTTTGAAAAAATCAAGCTCTTTACTAGTAAGTTGTGCTTTACGCTGAACCTCGCCCCAATTTATTAAGTTGGAATTTACATTAACATTAAGGAGTGTTGGCTTATTCAAAGTTTGAACAGGTAAAGCTTGCAAGAATCTTTGTATTTTTGTAACTGCTGGGCATGTCTCCCATTTTTGGACATATGTATTTACGGAATTCATATTCTTGGGTAAATTCCTTGTATTACTGTTTCGAAGACCTGCAAAAAAATTGCTATTTGCTCTTAGTTTCTGTAGTTTCTCAAATATTGTATTAATGGATGGTCCTAAATTACGTATTAGAGATGTACCTTGGATAACTTGTTGAGATTGGACTGGTAAGCTTGATATAGGAATGGCCGGTGCGTTGTTCACTGGTTTCATTCCAATATTTGCGAGAGGTACATTTGGAACTTTAATTTGTCCTTTGTTTATTTCTGCTAAAAACTTGGCTGCATTTTCATTACTCAGGACTGTCGTTGGACCAGGCGCCCTTGCCCAGTTTTGTGACAAGTAATTAACACCTGTCACATTAAATGCACCTGGAACCTTTGCTCCTTGTAAACCCCAATTTGCGGGCGTAAGTGGTGCGTTCACAATAGTACCATTTGTTCTTTTAGCTTTATAAGCAGGTTCCACCGGTTGTAAACTGTTACCAGATTGAATATATGCTGAACCATTGTACATAAATATGGGTCTAACTGCAGTTGAAGTTGTACCGGCTAATATTTTTGAATTTATTCCCAGCGGTACCACTGTACGTTGACCCATGTTTGCTACTCTATTGACTGTTCGTTGCAAGTTATCTTTCAATTTTGTGTTTGATAATAGTCCTGAGATTGTTGTACCGTTAGTTACTTTTCCTCTAAAGAGAGTTGCACCTAAAAGTAGTCCTCCTAGAATGATTGCAGAAAGTCCTTTTTTCGGCACGGGGAGCGGACTTCTACCCCGGCCTACGGCCCCCCCTGTGCCGCCGGCATGAATCTACTCACAGCGGTCCAGAATCCTGCTCTTGCCGCTGAGTTTGCTTTGCCGTTACTGCGATTTAAATTAGTATTTTTGGTTTTATTAATGCGTCCCATATTTCTGTATTTGTATGCGTTGGCTACTCTTGCGTGATATGCAGCATTATTAACATTTTCAGCTTTTTTAGGGAATTGGGCGGCCACATATGCATTAGTAACATAATTAGCATTAGTTCTTCCACGCTTATTTGGAAGCTGTACTATATTTGCAAAAAGTCGGGCTCGTGCATTTGTATTCATACTTTGGGGGAGCCCTGCGTACCATGATGTAAACATGCCATGATATGGTCTGTTATTCATATTTGCAGTTTCTTCTCCAGGGACCGGGAACATCTTACTCAAAAATGTTTGCCAAACTCCTCTCAAATAATTCTTTTTATATTCTGGAGTTTTCTTGCTTAATTCAGTTGATACTTTGGTCCAAAATTCTTTTCTTATAGAATTAGCTTGTCTGTCGTTGTTAGGTGTAATACTTGTTATTCTTATAAGTCTATTAATATTTGCTTTATTTGTAGCTTGCCGGGCGGCCCAATTTGCATTTGACATTCCATTTGGCTTAGTCGGCATAGGTTTTTTTATTTTGTTTATAAACTCTAAAAACTGTTCAGATTGTCTGTTAGTTCCCATATTTTTTACTCCATTCCACCACTGTTCAAAGTTGGCGAGTGATGAAGCATTCCCACCGGCGAATGGACTGCCGCTATTTGCAGATATTCCAGTAACTGCGCCCGTAGTCGCATTCTTATTCAGTTTGTATTCCTGTGCATTTGCAGGAATAAAATGAAAGGTGAAGGTGGGTGGACTGTCTCGCAGGGCTCTTACCTTGTATAAGATGTTTGGTTTTCTATTTTTGTTTGACTGTCCTATCATTCCATAAAAACTACCCTGGTACTTGTACACTGTTGCGTCCACGAGTGTTTTTCCATCTACTAATTGTAATTTAGGAGTCCCCGGGACTTTAATTGGCGCTCTAGTGTTGTTTGGCTGTCTAAAACCTTGTCTAGTACCAATTCTTCCTCCTAATGGTCTCATATTTATGTTAACATTCTTATTTGCAGGTGGGGGGCCGCCCGCGCCGCCCGCACCGCCCGCACCACCGGCACCGCCGGCAGGAGGAACAGCTGCGCTCTTCACATATTTGTTAACGGCCGCATTCATTCTATTTAATGCAGCCTTAACTGCAGCTCCTTTTCCAGCAGCTCCATTTGGCAATCTTTTTGCCGTTATGAGATTTGCGGCTGCAGCCTTGACTTCGAGATATAGGGGATCACTATTTCGACCGCCTACCCACTTGAACCCAAGGATCGTCATCTATAATCTACGGGGAGAAAAAAGTACTGGCTTAGAGACCAGGGGACCTAAGTAAGTACAGCAGGAAAATGAGCCTCCGCATGATCACCGACCTGAAGCCTTCTGACATTGTGTGCTCCGGCGTGACCGCTAACAAGTATGGCGGCAAGGCGATTTACCTGAACGGCCCTGGGCGCAGTCGTCTTATGTTCCAGCTCCCTCCCCTCAAGGCTATTGTCGGTCTGAAGGAGAGTGCGCTCGCCCCGGGCAGTTGGAACATGCCCCTGAGCCTCGACAACGAGGCCGTGCTCAAGGTTTTCCAGGACCTTGAGAATTTCACGATCGATACGATTGTGGCCAACTCGACCGAACTGACCGGTAAAAAGCTGACCCGTGAGCTGGTTGTCAGCGGCGACTCCTGGAAGCCGTTTATCAAGGAGTCCAAGAAGGAGGGATACGCGCCTATCCTGCGTATGAATCCTCAGGTTGACAAGACGACCGGCAAGTTCCTTACCGAGGCGTACAACTCGAAGCGCGAGCCGGTCCCCCTGGAGAGCCTGGACAAGGGTCAGCGCGTGAGCTGCATCATCGAAATCTCCCAGATCTGGAAGTCTACGATGGGTTACGGCCTGTCTATCCGTCTCCACCAGGTTATGTTCGCCCCGAGCTCCAAGCTGGCCCCGTGCGCCTTCCTCCCATCCGAGCCCGCCCCGATGGAGGAGGATGCCAACTCGGCCGAGGAGGAGACCGAGTACGAGGAGGAGTCGGACTAGAGGTCGACTGCAAAGCAGCCGGAGTCAGCTGCGAACCAAGTGTGCTGCACTTGATAAAAATGTAGTGTAAATATATGGACTGGATTACCCAGGGAAAATTCGAGTTTAAAAACACGCCTCGAAGAAAGTACATCTATAGAAAGCGAAACAACGGGTCCAAACAGATGATCAATCTCCCTGCGAATGTAAGAACAAAAACGGCCGCAAAAACTTGGCTCAAAAAGCACTATAAAACCCCACGGAAGCGCGTCCCTATTTTCACAACCACTGCGACAGTCAACTTGCGATCACGCATAAAAACCCCAAACAAAGGGTCCACTCCAAATGTCAAATTTAATTGTAAATTAGGAAACCATCTGTACCACCGTGTGTCGGTCAATGGTGCAGTGGGCTTCAGGCGCCTGAATGCAAACAAGTTGAATTTGGTTCCTCTGCGCAAGACGGTGATTCGCAAGGGTATGGTAAAGCTCGATGCGGGAAAACAAGGTGTTGTGTTTTTGGCCTCGACGCGCAAGAGTGTCCCACAGGGTTCTGAATTTGTTATTAAAATTTGTCCTTCCGAAGTGAAGAGAGCAAGGAACAATCAGATTTCTAGAATAGAATATACTGTCCAAAAGGCGCTGTACAAGGTGGTCCCAGGTAACATTGCCCGGCCACTCGCGCCTCTCGTAGAGTGCAACTCGTTTATATCACCAGGTGATTTACGGAACAAGTCGCCCGTGACCAACGACGAAAAAAACTATGCACGCCAGACACTCATGTTTTCAGAATACATCTCATACGGACCATTGGCCGAGTACCTTTACAAACTTATAAAGGCCAAGAGGGTCACGGTGAATGATCAACTCCTCCGGTCCATAATATTTCAGGTCCTAAATATGTTTAGAAAAATTAGAAAGGTCTATCCCGGGTTTAGACACAATGATTTGCACCTGGACAACATACTGGTTAAACCTGGTAAACCATATCCGATCATGGTCATGAATGACTTTGGATTTTCAATTTTAAACAAGAATTCAAGAAACCCTTTGGTGACTAGTGGTAACTTTCGACCCAACTGGGGTATCGGTATAAACACGGGTCCGGAGTATGACATACATCAATTTCTTTGCAAGTTGAGGACATGGTGTTTGTACGTCAGAGACAAGACCCCCGACAAGTTGAGAAACACTATACTGTTTTTGAATAGCAAAGTTCCACCGGGGTACCGTGAGGACTTTGACAAGTACACGTCACACGGCCGATTAAAATACCTGAAAAAGTTTCCAGGTCTTCCTACACTGAATCAGATGCTCGCATCAAAGTACTTTATGGGCAACAGGCGACTGACACCTACAGCCACCCCCACAAAGAAACTCAACCTAAGTCTCAACACAAATTCATTTAACAATTTAAATGTAAAATACAAAAATGCCGGAAGTGTCCGTAAGAATACACCCGGGACATCTGTAAAAAAAACCCGCACAATAAGTAAATGAAGTTGTCGAGACCACGTGACTTGATATTTCTGTTTTTATTTTCAGTCTTTATTGTTTGGAGTATGAATAAGGGTGTGTCGGGATATCTCCAGACTCCGATCGACAAGGGTACAGTGACAGTCTACGGCTCAAAGACTTGCCCTTGGTGCATCAAACAGGAGTCTTATTTAAACAACAAAGGTATATCATACGATTTTGTCGACTGCACAAAGTCACAGTGTCCCGAGTTTGTAGATGGATTCCCAACTTTAGTTGTAAATGGGAAGGTGATGTCAGGCTACACTGAGTTAGGTCCAGGTTTAAGCAAGCCGGGTGAATTCTAATTTAAAATGAAAATAGGCCAGCCCGCAGTGTATACTGTATTAAAATTGGTATACCTTTCTGACCGGTAAGTTTTACATATAGATTCGTCACAATGGATCCCGTACACTATGCAACCCGACAGGTGTCTCCACTTGTGTCGGGTTCTACTTTTAGGAACAATACCTTCAGTAATTTCAGAATAAAATTGTCCGTATTTCCAGAACTCGTAGTACAATAGTGTTTTGGTACTGACAAAGTATCTGAATATTTCTTGCCCATAAGGATGTGGGTTAAAGTCTTTCCACTCTGAACTTAATTTTCGGGGTGGAAAGCCCATGGCTCTTCGAGTGTCTGTGTCTGCATATTTTGCAACTAGACAGATTATGTTGTCCATTATTCTAATTTAGGACTTAAATTTTTTAAGTATCCTGCCATGTGTACTGATCCGAGTACAAACCCACTTATGAAAGTAACATTGATCAGAAAGGCCTGGAACAGAAAGAGTCCTAGCATTTATTTAAAACTAGAAATTTACAGTCTGAACATAGCGATACCGAGGGCGAGCAGGAAGGTTTCGGTCAGGCTGTCGACTGGTCTCAGAATATCAATCTTCTTGACCAGAATAGTGTTCCACAGGAAACGCATAATCAGAGTCAGGATCACCACATAGATGAAGAACACTATGATGTTATATATCAGCTCCTGACGGTTCCGAGAATACAGAATCTTTTGCATTTATACTAACTAACGATTTTTATTGTTGCCTGTCTCGGCAATACCGTTGTGGACTGCCCACGCTGAGCAAAACTTTGTATAGTGGAACCCTGGGTGGTAATTGAGGTTCGCCTTTCTGGGATCGATAATAGTCTTCCCTGAGGCGTCAATCATAAGGGGTCCACCGGCCCACCCCTGTTTGTGCGCAAACAGGTTCACAGGGAATTCAATAATTCTATTTGGTTTCAAAAATATTTTGTTACCGACCTTTCTGTTGATACCGTCCAGAACATGCAGTTCTGAAGTATCGTTTGAAATCTTACCGTCGTTCGGTGACAGGGGTGCCGTGGAGATGCGCGCTGCTCGGAGCACGGTGGCTGGATTTACATGGAAAAATTTAGCAACACCCTGCACGGTATCATTTGGCCGGGTCTTGTATCTCACGCGCCCGACCTGTTTCAAAAAGTGAAAGTCTCCGGTGATATCCCCGAAATCGTTTTGTGGCGCAACGAAACACATCACCTTGTAGTACCCCTCCGGACATCTCGCGTGCGGGCTCATAAGTTTGGCCCCGCCCTTTGGATTGTCACTCAAAATTCGTTTTGTAATTCCTTTACAGGTTGTGAATGTAAGACCGTTTGAACCAATACCGGATCTGTTCCCGGGGACACTCTTGCGGGACCGTCTGTTTGAATAACTTCCAAACGCATAGTCATAGCAGTTGTCGTGCACCTGACCGGCTGACCCCCAAGGCTCCCAACTAAACTTTGGTTCAGATCCAGACAATGGAAGCCTGCGAATTATATTTCTTAATCTGTTTATTATTCTCTTTTTGATATTGTTATTGGTAGGTGTAGGGGTCTTTTTCTTAGGGGGGCTAGGGGTCTTTTTCGCAGGGGTCTTTTTCTTAGGGGTTGGTGTCTTTTTTTTCGGCTTAGCCACCACCATCTTAATATCTGTTTAGAAATTTTCGGGTGGTACGGGGAGCCCTAACTCTTGGAGTATATAGTTTATATCCTCATCGTGATCTATATCAAAGCGGATATCCGTGTATAACCCCTGGAGCATTTCTCTAAGATCAAAGCCAAAGCCTGCAACAATTGAATTTATGTTGGAAGTTTGGAAATCTGTAGTGAAAGTGTTTGATTGGTTGACCCTTTCGACGGTGAGCCTGCATCGATATTTGGGGAGGTCAAACGGGGTTCTGCACATAGGGCAGGTGGGGTCCCCCGGGGCACAAGTCCGTTTCCACCTGTCGACACATTTTGTGTGGAACTCGTGGTTACAGGGGAGAGTACGAGTGTTTCTGTTGTTCAGTGAATTAAAGCATACTGAACACTGGGGTCCGTTGTGTAGCCAGCAGTGCTCTTGACCCTCGTGGACAGAGTGTTTACATGTACCCCCAGATATAGTTGTGGCCCCGCACTTATGTTTTTGGCTCATACTATATACCATACATTAACAATTTATCTTCGACGACGCAGGAGTGCATTTTCAGACTCGAGTGACCGAATAGCGTCTCGATATCTTAGTCTCATATTCTCTTCTACATTTCTTCTGAAAATTACAATCGGATCATCATCTTGTTCCATTCGACAAGTAGGACACTCGATGGATTCTTCGTACCACTTAATTATACATTTAAAATGGAAATAGTGTTTACACTTGAGTCTCTTGTCTGATCTCTTGGTCTCCTCAAGACACACTGCACATGTGTTGGAAAGGTGTGCATGACACTTCCCGTCCTGAACTGCTGTCCTCTTGCATTTCTTCCCGGCCAGAGTAAGTTCCGTGCATAAGCTCATACTCTAATACATGCCTATAAATTTCTTCGTGAATTTCATCTGCAGGCTTGTTGGCGTTAACCACAACAACACGACAAGGAATACATCTTATCAGCTCCTTGTAGTTTTCATCCAGCAGTTTGAGGTACTCGAGCGTGATGCCCGTGTCACCCGCCTGGTTCCGTTTTTGAATGTGCTCGAATGCAACTTCTGGATCCTTGGCCAGGTAGATGAAGAGCTTCGGCCTCCAAGCAAATTTGTTCCAAAAATAATCATAAATTTCATCCTCTTGAGGGGTGACGTGGCCTTGGTTGACGAGGACTTTCCAAAACACATATCGTGAGCTATAGAGGGATCGCTCGTATATCACACGAGATGACGATGGGGGCTTTTGGGTTTTGAGGAGAACCATGTGGAAGAAGAATGCCCATCTGGAAGGATCTTCGTAAAATTCCTTTAGGGGCCATTGGTCAAGTGGTTCTCTTCGAACACGAAAACCTTTCTTTTCAAGGAGATCGAGTTGGGTTGTTTTGCCGGCACCTATGTTGCCGTCAATAACTATCATACTATTCTAGTTACTCTACTGTTTATCTGCGAGTGCGGACCGCAGGTTCCCGCCGCAAGACTCTCTGCAGGCTGCGTTAGGCAGGGGCAGGGAAAAGGCATCTGGGCCTTTCTCCTGGAGATACATACGGTACTTGTTGTTGTCGTAAATACCGAACCCTGTCTGATTCTTTAAATAGTCAAACATGATTCTGTTAGAATCAACTTCTGTGATGCAACGGCCATCCGCCATTCCAATTCTCTGGGACATTTATATTGACTGGGAAAATTATTTAATTACACTCACCAGTCTTCATACTTGATACCCATGAAAGTGTCAAAGGTGTCGCGCTTTTCTGCTTTCTCGACCATCTCGAGCGGCGTGATGTACTTGTTGATTGTCTGGTAGGCGGCTACGATTTCTCGGAGGTTTCTTGCCCCGGTCACGATAACCTTGCCTGTGCTAAAGATGCTGCAGGTCACCTTTTTCATATTCTCCCCGGGCTCAAACTTAATCTTGACAGCGCTGTACTTTTCTGGGTCGAATGTGACCAGAAAGTTTTTATTGGTGCTGAACTTGTCGATGACTCGCTTGAGGTGCACCGAAGAGTTGAGCGAAAAGTTGGTGTTGATCATCTGGACTGTCGGCGGCGCGAGCGTGGGCTTTGTCTCCAAGTCAAATACGACCCGGATAACCTCGGCGAGCATAGCAATCACCCGGTGACAGTCGACCAGGTTCGAACACCCCGCGGCTTGAATGCTCCCGTTCGGAAAGATCTTGACACTCTTGTTCGAGTACCTGTCCCGATAACTCACCGTCACTTGGTTATAAAAGCTCGTGTCGCTCATCGTCCACTCAAATCCAGAAAAATGGGAGCCCTCGTGACGGATACGAATCTTTCCCATTTTTCTAAAGTTTTCCTTGAACTTGCTCGTGTTGAACTCAAAGTCCAGAATCTTCGAGGTGATTGTAATTGTTGTAATTCTGATCCAAGATGGATCGCCGGTAATATTTTTGCGAACCTCCTTTAGGCTCCGGACATATTCAAGTGTCTCGTCCATTACTTCTTGGCCTTGGTCTTCTTTATCTTACTAGGCTTGGCCTTTGGTTGAGGCCGGGGGCCGGACGCTTTTTTCTTTGCGGGCGGTTGGGGCTTTGGTTTTCGTTCGACGAATCTGGCGAAATCGTTTACGACAACTTTCTTTGGAGTGCGAGACTTGTATATTCCGAGTGTAGTCTTTCCGGCGATATCGATAAGTTTCTCTTTGGGAACCTGTGCGATAACATTCCTCAGAACCTTTGTTCTGAGTGGGGACACTGGAGCGGGTTTCTTCATCACCTTAGTCTTTACTGCTGTTTTTTTCTTTTTGGGACTACCCTTTTTCTTTTTGCGTGCAGACATAATTTTCTTATTAACTTTGACTGCCGCTTCGGCCTTGTTCGGGCCACCAAACAGATCGACTGCGGCTGCCGCCTTTTTGCTCACAAGGTGAAGTTTGAGCGCTTCATTCTTAGGAACCTGTTTGAGGATTTCAGCCGCGTGTCCCACCTTTTCAGTACCACCGGCCGCTTTGAGAATCCGATTTACCGCGGCCAAGTTACCCGCCTTGTTAACAGCGATCTGTTGGGTCGGTGTCAGGTGTTTCAGTATACTCTCTTCGGTCCTTGCACTCACACCCGGAAGAGGTGGAAGCTCCACCGGTGCAGCCGGAACCTGTGGCTGAGTCAACTTTTTCAGTGCATTGTATTCGGCTCTATTCTCACCAGATGTTGTTTTGTATTTTTTCATTATGTTTTCGTACTCGCTCGATGGTTCCCCTCCTTTCTCACCTAATCGTCTTATGGCATTTTCGGACAACCCCCTCTCACGAAGCATTCTTTCTAATCTGTTTCGGTTGTTTCTTTTTCTCCCTTCGTTATTAAACCGGCTTGGTCTGCGTGCAGCCATGTACCGAGAATAGTTTCTATTTGCACCATAAACTGCACCTTCGTAGCCGCCCCCGTAGCCGCCGCCGTAGCCGTACCCACCTGTGTTTCTTAAAGGCCGGCGAACGCCTGTTTTCTGGGACAATCTGAATCGGTCCAAGTGATACTTCACTTCCCTCTGTATTTGACCATCAGGAATCTCTCCATATTTTTGTAACCTAAATATCTTTGACTTGTAGTTTCCAACAAGTTCATATCTAAAATCTATACTCGTCTTTGGATCTTCCATAATATCCTTTATCCGTTTCATGGCCAAATCTCTCAACACAGTCTTTACACTCGTCTTGCCTTCCTTATTACTTGAATTTTGCTTATTAATAGTCTTGTTATAATTACGATTGAGGCTATTCATATAAACGAATATACCGTACAAATCATCTGCAAGTTTTTCATCCATATAGTTTTTAATTTTGTTGTAATATTCCCAGAACTTTGAACTACTTGCTAGAATTGGTTGATATATCTTGATGAGCGTGTTCATATTGTTAGGGCGTCCACCTGCTCCTGCTCCTGCGCCCGTCAACTTATTTTTAAGCTTATTCAAAATGCCTGGGCCACCCGTGGATTTTCCAGTTTCCTCCTCTTCCAGTTCCTCTTCCAATTTTGGATTTAAAATGCTATTTATGCCGTTGGTGATGGCTTTGGCAATGTTGTTTGCAGAAACATTTTTTCCAAGTGCCTTGCCAAGTTCCTTCGCAACCTCTGTCTTGTTAACTTGGGGCGGCCGAGGTGCTGCCGAACCCTGGGGCCCCCGGCCGGGTAATCTCAAGCCGCTAAAGAAACCCTGTGGAACTGGCCCCTTTCTCGCCATCATGTATCCGTTTACAAACGCATTTGCTATATTTGCATTCAGGTGGATCGAGTTGGCTACTCTGTGACCAATGGCGGCTGCGGCGGCACCTGCGGCGGCGGCGTGTCTTCTGTTTGTGATTACGATGGTATCATCCCATACAAGAGTAAAAACACCGTCGCTTACAGGTGCTATTCTCCACTTTCCAAATCTCTGTGCGAATTTATCAAGTGATTTGACATACACATAGAAGTTCCCATCTTTACCATAGACATATGCCCTCTTCTTTCCTAGCCAGACCAACACACCCGCACGAGCGTATCCGTTTCTGTTTGCAGGACTTCCCAAGTTGGACACGGCCGGTTTGTTCACAAGACCTGCAATTATAGCGTTTGCGACATTTTCAGAGTTGACAAATTTGCCCGAAGGTTTCGGAGTCGCGGGTGCAGCTGCAGGTTTCTTTTGACGCAGTGCCTCGAATATGGCATTTATAATTCCAGAAGCGCGGGTGTATCTAGAAGGGCCTGGGGCAGGGGTGGTCACTAGAGCTTGCCAATGTGTTTCTCTTCCTCTATTTGCACCTGTCATGTATATGAATATTGTAGGATTAGCCGGGTTTCCAAACTCGTGTAAAACTGTAAAAGGCGTACCACCTACTGTAACAATTCTAACATGGTACGCGGAAGCTAAAGCTGCAAGTTCTGGTGCACCTCCCCAGGTTCCATTTTGGCGCATCAAGTTTGCATATTGGGGGTTTGTTATTACAGTGTTAGCTGGATTAGTAGGTCGGTGTCCAGGAATAGTATTCCCTCCAAACGGAAACCCTGTTGCGATCATTCGAAGCAATTCATTGACAGCAACTTGTCTCACATTATCAGTAGTAAACCTCGGGCTCAACATTCTGGCGTCAATGAGAGCTTGACGCACAGATGAAAACAGGCAGTTTCCGCCACCACCTGTATCTATAAGCCGCCCCTGTGTCCTTACCAGTAGTTGAAGGGCATCCCGGTTTGCTGGCACTGCCATATCTAGTATACCGTACGAAAAAAATATATGTATAATATAAATGGCTCCTGTAAAAACGGTTGGATCTCGTGCGGAGGTTATGCACGGTACAGCCACCCAGACTCCTGGAGGTTTGAAGAAAAAGGACCTGAAGAAGGATAAAAAGTCGGGTGAGATTGTCAGCAAGACCAAAGCAAAGACCGAGAAAAAGAACCCTTGGATCAAGGCGGTCGCACAGGCCAAAAAGGAACTCGGTATCAAAGGGTTTGCCTTGCTGCAGGGACCCCTGCTGCGCCGGGCCCGTGAAATTTACGAAAAGAAATAAACTTCTTATATAATAGAAAAGATGGCTAATCTAAAACAGTTTCTTATGCTAGAGGCCATTGGTAAAGCTGCAGCAACCGACCCAGCTTCTAAAAAGAAACTAAACGCATTGAAAGAAAACATATTGAACAATATTGAAAGAGAGACGAGGAAAAGAAAGAGACTAACAAATAATAATACCTATTACAGAAATGAGAATATATACAGAAATTCATCCGGGCGTGTTCGGAGTATTCCCGAGCCAACACCTTACTATAACCAGCACCTTCGGAGATTTTTGTACAAACCGAGTATAGGGTTTTACATTATACTCGGACTGAACAGGGACGGCAAGGCTATTAAGAAGCGTGTACCTGGTCACTTTTATTACAGGTATGATGAAAAGTTGGCGCGTATTATTCCATTCCGGCGAAAGCCTATGCGTCCTGTTCCTCATCGCAAGACTTACAAGGAGCGTGAGGAGGAGCGTCGTCGTGAGCGCGCACGCCGCGACAGCAACAACAACCGGAACAGGAACCGTAACCGCAATTAGACATCCATAAACGCACAACCCTTCATGAGGTCCGATGTGGTCTCCTCAAATTCCATAGATGGAATCTTGGGTACAGGATCATAAAACTTGATTTGGTGTGCACGGCAGTTTATACCCCAGGATCCCTTCCAGAGATAGGCACCCTCCACATCAACGATACACGAAATGTCAAGGTCTTTCAAATAGCCCTCGACATGGTCGCCCGAAGAGAATTTAGATTTAGAATCGAAAATGAGAGTAGAGTCATCCACCTTGACACGCAGTCCGTACTCGGTGATACACGACTTGAACTGGTTACCATCCTTGGGATATATCATCTGCTCAAGCTCCTGGAACCACTCCATGAATTTAGGATCAAGATTGGAAATTGAAATGCTCTTGTACTGTGAAAGTCCATACCGGGAGTAACCTCTTGGAATCTGAAACCGGAGTGGCCCGTCCGCATACAACACCTTGGTCTTTGTGTTTCCGTTCGGCCTAACTTGGATCATAGTTTTTTGCAGCTCTGTCCAAATAGGCATTTAGTGTTACAGTTAGTTTACTCTTTAAACCTGAAACACTCCCAAAGGTGCGGGCTCGGCCTGGACAGTTTTGAAAACTCGTCTATAGTGTAGTCGTCACCCATAGACATATTACAGTTTGCACATATCGGTCTTAAATTAGAAATATCAGTTTGACCCCCTTTACTTTCAGGGACATTGTGCCCGCACTGGAAAGTAAACGGAGTGATTATGTTCTGGCACCACGTCACTGCGCACTTGGCCTTGAAGTTCCTGTCGCCGCAAAAAGAAATCCAGACTTGTTCACGAAGTGCTTTCGGTATCTTGATCTTCATAGCTATTCAATAAACTTAGGCTTTAATTCAGTAACCCAGTGTTTATCTTCCGTTGGTGAACTATAAATAGACTGTTCACTGTACACTTCGTAACTCATATCGTCCGAATGGAACCAATAGTAATCGTGGTACATTCCGTGATAAGAAAGGTTATTTATGATGATGTGTTTACCCACACTGGCCATAAAAAAATTTATAATCTTGAGACTGCTCTCGAGGTATACTACTTGGGGTCTTGGGAATTTTGAACTAAAATTAGAAATCACTTCTGGGGACAGTCTCCTTGGTGGGATTTTCAATTTTAGTCTAGAATCAATGTCAAAGTACTGAGAGACTCGAGTGAAGAGGTTATCCATAGGTGACAGGGAGGTCAGGCCTCTAAGCAGTCTTGGACACTACAAAAATAGCAACTCCATTCCAGAATTCCATGTCCCGAACCTTTTCGGCGGTGTGGGTGTTGTCCCAGGTGTGGCGAATCTCCCAAGACTTGACGATACGCGCACCTACATCCAAGAGACCTTGGTATGTGCCCTCCCGGACCCACGACCAGTTCCAGTCGTCAATTATCACGATACTTTCGGGTGCAAGAGCGGGCCAGGCTTTCACGATAGCCTCCCGGTGAAACTCCCTCTCGTGAGGTCCATCGTACAGATACACATCAATTTGATTCTCTAATTCAGAAAGATCCGCCTTGAAGAAATCCTCCTGTCTAAAAGTCAAATTTGCGTCCGGAATAAACCGTTCAATATTATACTGAAATTTATCAACTGGACCATCAAACTCTGAAAAGTTGTCAAAGGCCCACGCCTTGACATGTTGATTTTTGTATAGGGATGCACACAGGGATGATCCGGTGTATGTCCCGACCTCTAGGTACTTGAGGTGTCTGTCCGGGAACTCGAGGCTACACAGGTTGTTGTACAGGTGGCGCGTTTTTATTCCGGACATTCCTTCAGTCTCGTGAAGAGGAGCGTCTATTTTAGATTCAAACGATTGTGCTTTCCATATACACTTTTCAACATGAGCCGATAACATTTATCTATAAAGGTCTCAATTCTTAAATTAAAAATAGTCGCAATAAGTATGGCTGGACCAACTATTAAACAACTTATGAAGACGGGCTTTGGCCTCGGACTCGGTGTGACTGCGGCGCACCTGTTATATATGCTGGTGGGTATCGTGCTGCTTGTGTGGGGCACAGCTCTTTTGAAAAAGGCTCGTGAAGGTCAGGGCAGTATTGCAGCTGCCTATTTTGTTTTAATATTGGGAGTTATTATTGGTCTTGGACTTGGTGGTGGCTTTGTGTTACAGAGCGTATACAACAACTCTTAAGAAACAAATGTTGGTAACATCTAGATGAAGAAGACGGTTCTACTGCTAGTCCTGGTCCTGCTTGTATTTTTGATATTAAAATCAAAATCAGACTATGAGCCCTTTAACCCTATCCGGGAGCCGCCCAAGGTGATCGATAACATATTGAGTCCAAGGGATTGCGACTGTATCATACGGTATCGCGAAGAGTGTCCGGCTGTGAACAGGTTGGTCCAGTTGGCGTCGGAGCTCAGCGGGAAGCCCATCGCAAACTGCGAGAAACCAATAGTGCTCGAAAACAATAGGGGCGGCGAGAGACAGCTGTGCTACCAAAACGATTCATGTTCTGAATTCAGAGACCTCGGGGGTGAACGCATAGGGTGTCTTGTCGTGTACCTGAATGACAAATTCGAGGGGGGTGAACTATTTTTCGAATCGAATGGAGGACTCAAAATAAAACCAGAGGTTGGTTCGGGTGTGTACTACCGACCCCTATTAACACATCGAAATGTGCACCAGGGTCTCCCGGTCAAAATGGGCACAAAATATACATGCATCGTATTCGTTCGTGAACAACACGCCGATAAGATTGCTATTGAGTAGATTGAAAAAAGCGTCCGACCCCCGGCCCTAAAGTCTGGTGTAAGGATAGGACACACTAAGAGATGAGAGTCATCAAGTTCCGCCATGGTTGTTACACTTTTCCTCGTCGTGTACCACTTGGTACCCCAGGTTTGGTTGGCGACCTAGTAAGAAATATGCGGAGTCCAAGTGCAGTGTTTAAAAAGTCGACCGAATGGCGTCCGCCCTACGAGTACGAGTTTTGCGCTCGTCAGCTTCCCGAGGACCAGCGAGAGGCTTATATCAAGCGCTGCGAGCAGTGGCTCGAGGAGCACAAGCCGAAACCCCGGCCAGAATTGGAAGTCGAGCAGTACGACCGGTCGGTGGTGTTTGCAGTGTACGAAAAGTACTGCAAGCTCTTCATGCGGCCACCCTGTGACGAGGTTGTCGAGGCGTATGAAAAGGCTGGGGCCAGTCAGGCCCGGATCCAAAAGATCAAAACAATGTACCGGAAGTGGGAGGAGAATTCAGACGAGGAGCAGAAGAAGATTGACAAGATATTTGTCAAGTACCCGTCCGCACTCAAAACCGCCAAGAAGGAACCCGTGAAGAAGAAGATTATTCGCGCAGTTAAGAAGAAGATTAATGTAGAAGAATAGTATGGATCCAGAACCTAAAAAGGTGAAATGGGCAGATATAGATGACGACGAACCGTTTAATATAAAAGATTTTCCAAATATGGAATTCACAAAGACTGACAAGAATGGCATCAGGGTGAGCTATGTCCCTCCGCACCTTCGCGTAGATAAAAAGACTACACCCAAGAGTAAGTAAGTAGAATGAGGTGCTCTGTGTGTACCGAGCCGTACACGGCCGAGATGCGGAAGCGTATAGATTGTAACTATTGTGACTTTAAGGCGTGTTCACAGTGCCACCAGCGGTATCTGTTGGACACACCCCAGGATGCACACTGTATGAGTTGTCGGAACGGGTGGACCCGGAAGGTGCTCTGTAATAACTTTACGAATGTATTTGTGGACAAGCGGTACAAGCAGCACCGTGAGAATGTGTTGCTTGAGCGCGAACGGGGTCTTATGCCCGAGACTCAGCCGTTTGTGGAGATGGAAATCAAGTGTCGCAAGATTGAGAAAGACAAGGATAATCTTTTAAAGATGCGCACTCAATTGCTGAACCAGCAAACTCAGATGTTGAATGCAGATTTGAATACTATGGGAGTCGAGAATGAGAATTGGGTCGAGGCTCGTATTGAGCGGTACCGGCGTTCCCAGGAGTTTGCTAAGAAAATTGGTGTCGTGAATGCTGATATCCAGACGGCCGAATATGCTATTGGTCAGTATCGGAATCCTAACTATACACCAAAGGGCCGGGTGGTGACTTTTGTACGGCCCTGCCCTGCGGATGGCTGCAAAGGGTTTTTGAGCACAGCCTGGAAGTGCGGTTTGTGTGATGTGCACGTATGTGCAACCTGCCACAACATTAAGGATTTAGATGAGCACGATTGTGATCCGGAAGCGGTGGCGACCGCAGATTTGATTCGGAGGGACACGAAGAATTGTCCCAAGTGCGGTGCCGGAATTTTCAAGATTAACGGATGTGACCAGATGTATTGCACGCAGTGCCACACTCCGTTTAGCTGGCGGACAGGGCAGATTGTGTCCGGAACAATTCACAACCCGCACTACTACGAGTACTTGCGGCGCACGCAGGGCCAGGTGCCCCGGGCCGCCGGTGACATCGTGTGCGGGGGCCTCCCCGACTATTATCAGTTTGTTAGGATCTCGCGGGTATCCCAAACACAAAACCAGTCAAAGATGATTATGGACATCCACCGGAACATCGGTCACGTCCAGTTTCTTACGAACCACCGATACGGACCCACAAACTATGTCGGTGGTAACCGGGACCTCCGGATAAAGTTTATGCTCAACGAGATGACCGAGGATGAATTTAAAAAGAAAATTCAGCAACGCGAAAAGGCGGAGAATAAGAAGCGTGATATCCGCGAGGTCCTAGTGACATATACTACTGTCGCGACGGATATATTCCAAAAGTATATGTCCCAGGAACCTTCTATTGTTCGGACAGACTTTTATGTCGAGCTTGAAAATTTGAGAGAGTATGTTCAAGGACTACTAATTGAGATTGAGCGGACCTGGAAGTGCAGCCCGCCCAAGTTCAGTACGACCGGATATATTCTCGGGGAGCACTTGTACTAGTCCTTAAGACTTGCGCAATTAACACTTGTAAAAAATATACAATATGTACAGATGGATGAATATATAAATCAACCCATGTTTACATATTTAGGGAACAAGCGTAAGCTCTTGGACTTTATAGAGGAGCAGGTTCTAGTTGTGAAAAAGAAACTAAAAAAGGATAAGCTTGTTATGCTCGATGGGTTTTCGGGGAGTGGTGTGGTGGCCCGTATGTTGTCCGGTCACGCGAGTGAGCTCCACACCAACGACCTTGAGATGTATGCGGACACATCCTGTGGCTGTTATGTAAAGCAGCCTAACGGACCACAGAAGGAAAAGATTGCCAAGCACATCGAACGCATGAATGAGTTGGTCGAAAAGGGTCCATATGTCGAAGGGCTGATGACCAAGTACTATGCTCCTAAAAATACAGAGAGCCCCAAGAAAGGCGAGGTTTGTTTCTACACTAGAGAGAATGCAAAGATAATAGATACACTCCGGAACTATATAGAGAAAAAGGTTGAGAATGAATTGACCGATTGGTTGCTAGGGCCTTTACTCGTTCAGTGTGCAATCAACTGTAATAGCATGGGACACATGTCATCCTTTTTCAAAGACTCGAAGGACATCGGAACATTTCACAATACCGATTCGCATTGGAACCGTGTTTCCAAACCTATAAGAGTCGAGTGCCCGGTGTGGAGCCCCGAGCCCTGCAAAGTCACCTGCCACAACCAATCCACAAACGATTTAATAAAGAAATTGAAAGGCCCTTTCGATCTCATCTATTATGACCCACCATATAACCAACACGAATACTCTCACAAATATTTCCTATTGAATGTTATCGCGACTAACAAAAAGGCGAACAAGTGGACGGATGTGACGCACATGCCGGATAGTACCGAGCGGAACCACTCGGACTTTACTAAGGAAGAGTCTGCGATAAAGTCTATGACTGAGCTTATAGCAGATTCACTTGAGGTGTCCAAGTACATATTGATATCATACAACGACGAGGGTATAATTAGTGCAAAGAATTGGAAGCAGATCCTTGACCCCTATGACTATGTCAAGTTGAAGAAAAGGTACAAGCGGTTCACAGATGCAAATGGAGAGGGTGGTCAGGTTTATGAAATTTTATATTTAATTTCTAAATAGAAAGTAATGAGTGCACGTCCTCCAAACTTTAGTCGCGTGTCTAATAAAATTATTTCAAATTGGTATAAACTTCATTTAAATGTCAAGGGGTTAGAGGAGGTGGTTGCCAGCTTTAATGTTAATCGTAATGCAAATAGAAATCAAAAAAATCTGAACAATGCGCGTAAAAAATATACCAATTTGACAACTGAGATTAGCGGTGTGCGTCGGCGTAGGGGTATTCATCTGAGTCCTAATAGGACTCGACGCGCTGTTGAGCAGGCTCTTTTGCGTGAGGTTCGGCGCCGGACCCGCGATGCACAGCGTCTACTTCGTTTAATGTCTAGTCCTCGATCTATTTTATTAAGAGAGACGGGCCAGGTGCGGCCGTCTGCGAGACCCCTGCATTTTTTATGATTCCAGCATACCGTTTCTATAATAGATTTGTGCGTTTGGAGGGCCATTGTTAACATTTGTGGTTCTTCCATTCTTAACAGTTGTACCGTTTGCAGTCTTGCGTTTGGTCACACCGTTGACCGTCTTGGTCCAGATGGTGAGACCATTAGGCGTTTTGTTTCCAGAGTTACGGTATCCACGAGCACGCATCTTTGCCGCATTTCGAATAGCTCTGAGACGGTTAGATATGGTCATTTAATTTAACGCAATAGATTATTCTGGAGTGTATGCTTCTGGTTCAGGTGCGAACTTTGAGGTTGTGCTTGCGGGTGCACCGGCGAGTGTGGCCACGTCCGCGTCGGAGAGCGCCTTGTTGAACCAGTACGCATTCTTAACCTTTACTGAACCGGCTGTATTCTGGGTCCGTTGAGGGTACTGAGTCAGGTATGCGTTCCACTTCCAGGCGTTTGTTCCCCACGTGAAGGTGCCGTTGACAGTTCCTGCAGTGTCCTTTTGGCCGTTGATGTATGTGGTGAGTTTTCCGGCGTCCACGACCCAGGTCAGATTGAAATAGGTTCCTGGGGTTGCCGCAAAGGCGGTGACTATATTTCTGTTCTGGTCCTCGGTCGAGCCGTGCACTATATGGATGCGGTTGGGAGGTGCGGCGTCATTACCTGTTATGAAAACAGCCGGGCGGCGCGAGACTGTACCTGGGGGCCAGTCGGGGTCGCCGTTATTCATAATGTTGCGCCACGAGGGTCCTGCCTGTGCGATATTCACATCCATAGAGCACGAATAGGACACATTAGAACTAAGGCCTGTCGGGGCTGTGAAGGCGGGTGGGGAGGTGGATATCTCAGCCTCGGCCACCTGAATCGCCTGACCAGACTTTAACAGAGTATCCCGGGGGGATGCAGTCGTGCCCGAAGAGCCATCCTTTTTGAGTCCCAGACCTAAACCGAGACCAAGGGCTAAACCAACAACGACAATAAAAACTACAACTCCTATTATTATGTTTCGTGTTCTAGGCTCCATTACACTATACGGATATTTCTTTTGGGGCCAGATACATCTTAGTGGTGTACAGTACTGCTAGTAGATTACCTATCAGCTCAATAAGCATCATATCGATCTGGGCCAATAAGATGTGCATGTACATAAACCAATCGAACCATCTATAAAAACATTCCCCGAGCGCAACTTCCTTTGCATATCGGCGCGCATATTCATCTTTCGGTTTGTCGTTTTGGATAGTCTGGATAAGCCACGGTGCCACGATTTCCTGAAGGACTGTGCGTGCCACCGTGCTTATGATAGTGTACAAAACGACTACAGAATATTTAGCCCAGTTGTTTATTTTTACATCTAAAATTACTAGATTATCTCGTGGACCAAATGAAAAGAAATCACCGCCGCCGGTGTGGCTGACTGCAAGACTTAGGAAGGCTAGGCACAAAAAGGACCACGCTAGCAGAGCTTTATTAACCTGGTCAACCTCTAACATACTTAAATAGAGTCACTGAGTTTTAACTAGGGAAAGCTTGGGGCGGCCACCACTTTGGAGTCCACCCTCCGATAAACATAACATCCACTACTGCAAGTACAAACAGCACAACTAGTGCAATATCGCACGCATCTACAGTGTGACTTCCGGGTTTGTACAGATCCATATACAGGAATGAATTAGCTATGTTTCCGGATATATGCATTCCTGTATGTGCGTACTTGCTCAATATGCGAAACATGCCACTGTACTGCAACCTCCTCGAAATAAAATAACAACTCACTCCCAAAGTCACGAATAAGAAAAAGTAAAAGTTGAGCGTCTCCAATGCACGCCAGCAATGATACAGAGTGCACGAAACTATATTAGCTATATCGATATTTCGGCGCCAGCCATATACGGGTCGCCTCCAGTAATTTATAGAAAACAATAGGACCGAAGCAGATGTTGCCAAACAGTCGTATAGTCCATAGTATGCCGCACCCGCACAACTTACGAGTACCGAGAGTGAACTACACAGAAGAAACTTGGCGTCACTCGGTGATACGACTTCCATTAGGATACAAGGCACTCCTGGCTTTAAGCGCTATCTTTTTCAGCCACCACCACTGCATACCATAGATGGTACCTGTTATAGGTATAAACATACCCTTGATCGGAAGGTATGACACTTTCATCATAATCCATGACCCTAATATGATTCTTGAAAATAAGAAAGATACCCCAAAAGATATTTTAGTAAACTTGTTAGGATACTTCATCATAACAGATAAAAAGCAGTTGGATGTGCTTGCAAAGTAAAACGAGGTCGAGAGAGCTGTTTTGAAATCCCAACCTAAATACATATAGATTAGACACAGGATGTGATGAATAAACTTGTCCTTCTTTTTATAGTCTATACCAGTTCTAATTAAGTAGTACATAATTTCATAACTTAAATGAAGATTGGTCCATGGTGATGCAATTTGATTATTAAAATCAATGTATTGACGCCACGCCATATAACCTAGGAGTACCGCTAGCGAGTCTGATAATATATCAGAGTGATCATACGCTACCATCATACCATCAAACATAGCCTGTTCGGCATACGGACCTCGGTATGGGGTCATACCTATACAGAGTTTTGTCCTTTTATTTAAAGAGTCTCTGGAACAAAGATTTACCACATCTTTCTTCGTGAGAGTCGCACTTGTACTTGGACGGAAACTCTTGACCACATTTCTCACAGGACCAAACAAGCTCTATGGATGGATCAGATAGAGCCACGGGCCAGACGCATCGGCACATGGGACATTTATTTGTGGCGCATTCGAAAAGACATTCTAGGTGAAAATTATTCTCACATTGTTGACAAGTTGCCGTGAGGCTTGGACGAGGGCCCTTGATGTTGTCGAGGCACACCGGGCACTCCATATTAGTAGTTGTGTGCGATTTTTTAACTAAAGATTTGGCTAGAACATATATTAGGCATGGCTGGTTACTCATACATAGATACGACTGATGAGGGTGGTGACAACTTCGAACAGCCTTTTGATTTTGAATATAACATTGCAAACTTCAAAGAGTTTTCTGGGATAGTCAAGGACCTTTCAGACTTTAGAAAGCAGGCTCGCGAGGTCACCTTCAGACACAATATGGTGTCCGCGACTATGACTGGACTGAACGCAGAGCTGCTAAATATTGACACTATTAAAAGTTATATTTCAGAATCGGAGTGGGTCGAAAAGGTGGACGAGTTGAAGAAAGAGTATATGCGTTTAATAAAGTATGATGAAAGGAGCAAAGAGCTGGAACAGTTAAAGGAACAGAAGGATAAGATAATGACTATTGCAAACGAGTTTAAACTGGAGACGTCACAGTCCGGGATGTGCTGTCTATGTTACGATAAACCTATATCAGTCTTTCTAGATCCATGTGGTCACGTGTGTTGTGATGATTGTTTCAGAAACATAAGAGGAATAGTCTGTCCGTGTTGCAGGGGTAACTTTACCAAAAAGAAGATATATCTCTTATAGTATGGAGAGGCTCTGCAACAGGGTCAAGGCGGCGCGTAATATGAAGAGCATACCAAAGATACTAAAGAATGTGACCCGACCAGGTTCGTTTGAGGCTAGGGTCAAGCGCATAACAGAAGCGTTCCCTAAACGGTTTTGGTTTTATCACCCCGTAAAGTGTCCAGGGGGCAAGTTGGCCCTGCGTCCCAAGGTGAACGGTTCAAAGGAGACCTATACCTGCAAGAATGGATCCAAGCAGGTGTTCCACAGATGGAAGACTCCTAACGCCTTTTTTAAACACAAATATGGTCGTGGGGGTGAGTTTGCACAGGGGCTCTACGCAGTCCTGCACAAGCTAGGCTACAAGGTGCGTTTGGTCCTAGGGTATTGGCACGGAGCAAATGCACTTTGGGTGGAAATATGGCACCCGTCAAAAAAGAAATGGATCGCACTTGACCCTGCGGCGAAACACGGGTACGGGAGGAAGTTCCCTAAACCTGGTATGAGGGTAGTTGCAATTTTGAATTCAAATTGCAAAAGGGTAAACAGGACTTCTAACTACAAGATTACACGGAGCCCTCTTACCCACGGGGGGTACCGCTAAAAGTTAAGTCGTCGAGGTGCAAGTCTCGTTCTAGGAGGGGGTTCACCTCCCGCATATAATCTATATGCATATTGTCTGTTAGTGAGACCATTTTTTCTTAACACACCATAGACTGCATTTTTAAAGTTTGCAACACTGAGTCTGTTGATAGAATTACCTTCCGGAACTCCGAGTGATTTTATTAAATTTTCCATTCTGGTCCTAGTTGTTTTCATCTGTTGTTTAAGTCTTCGTTTTTCTAACAAACGGACAGGTGAAAGCCTCTTATGTGCTTTATCTAAATTTTTGAAAGCTTCATAGTTAGTTTGGAGCTGACGCGCTATTTGATCAAAACGGTAGCTTGTTGGTAGGTTAAACATAGACATACCATTTCCACGAGCTTCTGCTATAGTAGCGTACATGTTAGATATTGAATTATTAAGTCTCTCTCTTGCACGGGCTTCTCTCAAGGTGTTATTATAATTGTTGTTGTTTGGTTGTCTCTGGGGGAGTCTAAAAAAACTGCGTGCCCGGGTCCTTAGGTTCTGGACGAAGCGTTCCCTAGCCTCTCGGCGCGCTACGGCCCGTTGCTGCTTTTCACGCGCGAGTCTCAACTTGTTAGCATTCTTTCTCGCTTTTTCTATATTAAATTCAAAAGAAGTCTTGACAGGGTTCTTAGGCCCATTCATCTTGGTTATATTTTTCTTTGTGATATTTCCTCTATAAAATGGATTCTCAACTATACTCCGACCAAAGTTGCCCTTCAGCTTTTCGAAAACATTATTATTCGATTTTCTATTTAATGTTTCATTCAATTTATTAACATTAACACCTAACAAGTTGGCCATAGTCTTGGGGTTCAGGAACACATACTGTTCACCTACACCAGATTTCAGTCTGTACACCACCGGCCCGAGGTTGTTCCCTATTAGGGCATTTGTGTTGTTATTTTTCGGACGGATGTTCATTAATTAAACTATAGAATTTATTTTGACTAGCCCCAAGGTCTCCTATCAATACTGCCGGGCATCTTACGAGCAATGTGTTCTATATTTTTTATATCCACGAGCACATAAGCAGGGAACATAATAGGACTCGCTGCAGTGTATGCAACAAAGGTACAAATTCTATCTGTGAAATATTCAGACTCTTTAATCTTTGGTGCGTAGACAAGGTTCCGAATAGCTCCATAGGTGTATGCAAGTGCTAATAATTTATGACTTAAATTCATACTATATATTGGCGCATACTTCTTTAAGAGGTGGGTTGTCTGTGAGCCGGAGATGCGGGGGCACCTTGGACGGCCAGCAGTACCCCCAGTTTGCATATTCACCCACCTCGTAGTGATAGAATACGCTAAGCTTCCTATTGAGGGCTGCACGGTGTGACATGTGCACCGGGGGCCACCCCCACCACCACGGCATCTTCGGATTCGCACAATGTGGCAGAAGTTTCATATTGTTTTTATAGCCTCGTTCGATCCATTCTCGGATCATAGTGTTGCAGTAGAGCGCAAGAGCACAGGGGTATCCTTCCCATGCTTTTGCGGCCGGATGATTTCTCCAACCTTTAGTTACGCCAGTGATGGCTCTCCAGAGTTGGTAAGCTTCTACTCGTTGCTTACCAAGTCTTCGGTAGTCTAGTTGTTTAGCGCACTCCTCGAAAGAGGTACTCGGTACAAAGGTGTTCACCATAGTACTTGGTGGAGTGAGACTCTAGGCAGGGCCGTGGACCGGACGCTTTTTTTAATTGGCCCGGGCGTTATTGCGTCGCCCGACGCCGGTATTACCGGCGGGGTTGTTTACAATAACAGTTCCATTTGGTACATTTACTACTGGTTGTTCAGCGCTAGGCTCGACAACTGCGCTCTGGGGAATTTCATACATAGGGTTAACAGTTGTGTTGCCGTTATTGTTGCTGTTGCTGTTGCTGTTGCTGTTGTCATTCCTGTTAAAGTATTTAAGCACCTCCCATGATATCAATACACATCCTAATACAAGGGAAAAGATACCGAACCCTTTTAATACTTTTCTGTTAGGGTCGTCGTCTTTCGTGGCCCCCACAAGGTACCCACCGACACTTGTGAAAATAACTCCAAATATTATATCATAATAGTTAACTTCGGACATTTATACTTTATGGTTACATTTTTATTTTTGCAACAATAGTAAACCGGTGGGTAGACCTAAAAGGAGTTGCCCGGTGTCTTATATTAGAGTTAAAAATTAATAATCTATTTGGTCTGGGCTTTACTCCATATATCAAATCATCCTGGCCTAAGAGTTGTGTTTCACCTCCTTCGTTTTCATTATAAGTATCGTGCGGATAGTACAATACGGTTTGTCCCTCTGGGGCATCTATATGAAAGTATGGCATCTCGGAAGGTCCAAAACAGTTTATATAGAACCTGACAATTTTGTTTCTAAATTCAGGTTTTAATTCAAAGAGTTTTTCTAATAGTATATTGTTATGGGTGTCTAGCTCACAAGTTAGACCTGTTGGGGGTAACCCTTTCTCGTCCACCTCGCCATAAACATACCTAGAGTTTTTGCATAGACTAAACATTTGGGCGTGTTCTATTTCGGACAAGAAGTTATCCAAGATGTCCATCTAATATTACACACGGTTTTCCAGCAGGTTAAGGACCACACTGCAGTAGGGGACATTCTTGGGGGCGTTTAGCTCGTACGACTCGGTGAGGGTCGTGTCGAGGATGCAGTGCAGGTGCAGGTGCCCGACTGAGTGCTTGGGGTGCTCGTGGAACCACCATGAGAGCTGGTTAGTCTTCATATCACGGATCTTTTTGATTGCGTCCGCCAGCTTGGCACGGCGCTCCGATGAAAACTTCCCGAACACATTCTCGTCATAGGTGAGGCTCTGTTCGACGATAGCACTTAGGACCTTTTCCTTAAAGTCCTTGTTGTTGAATAGGTACTCGGTGACATTCATCATATAAGTCAGGATTTTTACATCCGACTGGCGCAGAGTCTTGAAGTTGTAGATGCGCTCCTTTGGGCAGATGAGCAGGTGCAGGAAGGACATCCCCGCACGACTCTCGGCCCCGGGGTAGGCGTCCGTGTAGGGCAGCCCTGCGTTCAGGTAGATGACCATACGAAAGTCCTCGTACAGGTTAGGAAAGTTGTTTTCGATCATATGGGTGAACACTGGCGCTTGGGGGTGCTCGTAGGTGGTCTGGAACGACTTGGGCAACTTCATACCGGTCAATAGGGTCCACTCGGGGTTGACATCCTCCCCGGGCTTCTGGGCGCGAAAGGCCTCGGCCTGCTCGAGTAGTTGCTCCATCTTACTTCTACTCCAGAGTCACCGTTGAGGCCCGGGGTCGGACGCTTTTTTTAATCGGACCTATCCAATAACATTATGGCCATGGCGGCGTAATTGTGCAGATCCATTAGGGTGTCCCTAAGTTTCTCATCCTCAACCAATTGGACACCCTTATTTGAAATATTCACGGCCCGCAGAATCTTATCCTCTATTCTGGTTAATACCCCGACCACTCCAAACTTTTCAAAAGCGTTTCCATAGTCTGCATTCTTCCTAGTATATAGTTCGAGGGCCTCTGCCTGTATCTTCTCCATTGTAAGTAAAGGTCCTAGTGTTTTTATCTAAAGGACGGTCCCGAAACCCATAGTTCTAGTGAAAACCTTTCCCCTCGTGTGACTTTGGATATCTGGTGTCTCTTATATGACGGAAACACTACAATAGAACCTAGGTCCCGTGGGGCTTCCTCGTCATCCCCAAACTGGAGCACCCCGCCGTCATATGTCGAGGGGTCACTTAGGTTAACACACGCGGATAGTTTCCTACTCTCGTTAATGTCCGTGCGCCAATCGTAACACCCCTCTATAAACCTTATATCCTCGTCAAACCCAGAAATATCAAATTTATAAATTGAATTGTTCACTTCCAAAACGGTATCTGCAATTTTAGAATAAATCCAATTATATTCGACAGTTCTAGATAGGTGGCCTAGTTTCGATACTACTGTCCCTGTGATATCACGGCACTCATCTGCAGTGAAGACACTGGGCTTACTCCACCACGAGTTCAGGTTACAATTTTCAATTTTAAAGTGAAATTGGACAGGAAGACCTACAGGTACCTTTTTATAGTCCCAGGCACTATTCCTATATTGACCGTTTTCTAAAACATAAATTAGGAAAACTTGGATATATTCGTCACCTTGGAAAGGTTCGCGCCAGTGTTCGACGGTACGGCCTTCGTAGCATATGGCGTCGCCCGTGTCTAGTAGTATTGGTGTATCGGACATATATATTGGCCACGGGTGGGTCTGACTTAGGTTTAGGGTAATAGAGACCTCACACTCTTCACGGTCACAGTGCCTAACAAGTTCCGAACCTTTCTTATAGACCCTACAAAAGGAATAACTCGGTACAATTCTTTTACCTATATTATTTGATATTTCATCACAAAGTAGACCCTGCAGAATATTTATGCTAGGAAGGTTATAATAGGAGTACCCTTTATAGACCTGGGGATCTGCATTTGGATTTGGTTGTGATCTTATTATTTCACTTAACCGGTCACATTCAGTTTTATTTAAAAGGTTTGATAGCACCTTGAACATAACTCTAATTTTTTATATATATATTAATATATGGCACAACCGGAAGTGCGTGTTGTGTTTCCTACGGCGCAGCAGGCTCCTGCTCAGCCTGTTGAGTCTTCAATAGGCAAATGGGTTCCTTGGATACTCTTGGGGGTAGTCGTGGTAGTGTTTGTAGTTTACATTTTGTATTCTAGAAGTAAATTGCCACCTCCCCCTATAGTCTCTCTAGTGGACAAGGGCAAGAGCAAAGATAAGAAAAATCCGGACGATCCGACATGCACGAGGTCGCAGGTTATTATAAAGAATCCGGATCCGTCTATGTGGCGCACGGTGGGTCCGGGGACATATCCTATAGATAAGAATTCATATGAGATGCAGGTGTACCCTCCTATGGAGGTGGAGGCTTCGGGGCCTACCCCTGCCGACCACCAGACAATGGACTACAGAATAGACCCTACACAGACCGAGGGCTGTCCTAACTATTCCAACCTGGTCCTAGACAAGGACAAGAATTATACAAGCGTTAAGCTTACTAAGATTGGTTAGTATCTATTTACACTTTGAAAATGCGCTTGAGGTCGTAGAAGGTGACATTCGACTTTTTCTTGGGCAGCTGGCTGAGGATGCGTTCGTCGTTTAGGATTTCTGCGCATATCCGATTTTTCTTGTCCTGCAGTTCTAGGATGCTCTGCTCGACGCTAGGCAGCTGCTCGTCCCCGGCGTAGATCAGGCGCTTGATATAGACCTTTTGGGTTTGGCCTGTGCGGTGCGCGCGCCCGATGGCCTGCAGCTCGGTGGCCGGGTTCCACGAAGGGCTCGTGATGTATACCCGGGTTGCCGCTTGCAGGTTAAGCCCCACGCCGCCAGACTTGATTTGGATAAGGAAGACTGGCGCCTTGGTTGAAGCCTTGAACGCCTTGACGCGCGCCTCGCGGTCATCCTTATCGACGGATCCGTCTATCCGGAACACCTCGATGTTTTGTTGTGCCAGCATATCATGAATCTTATTCATCTCACCAATAAACTGGCAGAACACGATGGACTTTTCTTTGGGGTGCTCGAGGATGTAGCCTAGCAGGGCCTCGAGCTTTGCGGAGCGGCCGGTCCAGGGCGGGAAGACCACGCCCGCATTCTCCTCCTTTCGGGAAATACCGTCGAAATACATCTGGGGCCAGGTCAGGACTTGGCGCGTGCGCAGGAAGGCTTCGAGCAGGGCCATCATATGGAGGCCCTTGGACGCGTGGTGCTCGCGTGCGATACCCCGGGCGTCGTCGAATACCGACTTGTAGAGTTCGCGCTCCTCCGGGAGCATCTCGAGTTCGATATCCTGAAAGTCTGCCGGGGGCAGCTCGAGGCGCTTGTTGAATTCGGCCACATCCTGTTTGGTCCGACGCAGCACATATTTCTCGCGGAACAGCTGGGGGTGGGACTCGAGGGCCAGCTTGTGCAGGCCTATGAAGGTGCCCAGCGTGACAAAGTCCTTCAGCGAGTTGAATATGGGCGTGCCGGTGAGGACCCAGCGGATAGGGGCCCGGATCTGCATAGCGTTGTTATAAGTGATGGTCTTTCGGTTACGGATCTCGTGGGCCTCGTCCAGGATAAGGCGGTCCCACCGGACACCGAGCAGGGGCGGGGCCGGCTTGCCCACACGCTGGATAAGCGCGGAATAGGGCGCAACCACAATAGTCGGATTGAGGAAGCCGGGGAGCTCCTTGCGCGAGTTGTCAAACTTGCACACGGTGAAAGCGGGCGCAAAGGCCTTGATCTCGTCGGCCCATTGGGACACGATGGACTTGGGCACTATGATGAGCGTCCGTTGTACTAGGTTGGCAGTCATAGTCGCAATCATCTGGACCGTCTTGCCTAGGCCCATCTCGTCGCATAGGAACCCGCCACGCACATCCCCTACGACCGTCTCCCGCTCGACGAGCCACCTGACACCCGTGTGTTGGTACGGGGAGATAAGACGGCCCTTGAACATCTTGGTTGCTTGTCCTACCAGACCCCCCTAGGTGAGGCCGGGGGTCGGACGCTTTTTTTTATTCGCACAATATAGAAGATGTTACTTATATGGATTATAAGGTTGATACACTACCTGGTGGTGGCGTTCTTTGTGTTAGCGCCCTTTACAAATGATCAGCGCATATTGACACTTCACTTAATAGGCGTACCTTTCTTATTGATGCACTGGGTGACTAACCAGAGCACCTGTGCCTTGACCGAGGTTGAAAAGTTCCTATCGGGCAAGGCTCACGATGAGGAGACCTTTGTGGGCAGTATAGTTGCACCTGTTTATAAGTTTCAGTCGCCCGAAAACTGTGATATGGTTTTATGGTTAGCACTGGTATTACTGTGGCTATATACATTTCATAAGGTTCGGAAGGATGATTTCAGTTTATTGCGCGCTGCAATAAGGCAGATGTTCGACACGCTTCGGTTCTAGTCCTCCTCAAGGGCTAGCAGCGCCTTTGCCTCCTCATCCTCGTCATAGGAAGCCGGAGACTCCTCCTCCTCGCCCTCACTCGGAAGGGCCATGCCGGACTCGGAAAACTCCTCGAGCTCGAGGGCGGCCTTGGGGGCTGGCGGCGCCGGCTTGCGCTCGGTCGCACCCTGGATGATGGTGTTGAGGCGGTCCATCACCACCTGCGGCTTGAAGCCGCCGAGCACCGGCCCGTGGCTCTGGCAGAGGTCGCAGTCGCCGTGCAGTGTGGTGTCCGGCGCGTGCGTGTGCTTAGGCTCGATGCCGCTGATATTTTTGGCGGGCGGGGCCGCCTGGCCGGTGCGGCGCGCCTCGAGCAGCTCGAAGGCCTCCTGGTGGCGCTTGCAGAACTCGCCGCCCTTGAGCGCGTGGAACTTGCACGGCTCGCGCTTGGCGGTGGTGCCCTTGCACAGGGGGCGGTCCTCGTGCTCCTTGGCTTTCTTGGTCTCCACCTTGGTGCCGTCCTGGCCAACCACCTCAACCGTCGCCTTGCGCTTGTACGGGCGCTTGAGGCTGGTGGTCTCGGCAGTCACCTTGTACTTGGCCCGCAGCTCCTCAATAGGCAAGTTATAGTCCTTAGCAACAGTCTCCAGGAACTGCCGCTCCACAACCTCCAGCGCGTTCCGGACAATGTTGGACACTGCCTGGGCGAAGGCCATAGTTGCTTTGTATACCCCACCGGTACCCCCTAGGTGAGGCCCGGGGTCGGACGCTTTTTTTTATCAGAAATATTGGTTTGGGTACTGGTAGGTCACCCTTCCTTTTTTATTTTTAATTTCACTCCTAAATTAGTACATCGCATCAGAAACTATTTTAGGTGTGAAATAGGTCACCTTATTTTTTTCATTCTTAATTTTGTTCCTAAATTAGTACATCGCGTCAGAAGTAATTTAGGTAGGGAATAGGGGTAGGTATCTCCAGACAATTTTGATTTTAAATTGAAAAAGGGGGGAGGTACCATGGTGCATGGTGGGACTAGGGTACCTGTAGGGGATCCCAATTTTGGTTTTTAATTTCAAACTAGTGTCCCTTCCCCTTTCCCCTAGCACTTCCACTTGTTGCCGCAGTCGTGGCAGGTGACGTAGGTGGTCATAGGCTCGTCGGCGCTGCGCGTCTGCATCTGGTGGTAGGTGGTCCTCTTGCCCTTGCACTTGCCGCACTTGAGCATCCCCACATAGTCGGGGGCGAGCTTGCCGTTGTTCTCCATCTGCAGCTCCTTGGCGCGGTGGGCGAAGATAGCGGCCGCGTGGGGCCCGTCCGGCCGCAGCAGCTCCGGGCTGTAGTCGGCCAGCTTGCGCGCCTCCAGCTTGTTCTGCTGCAGGAACTCGGTGATGCCCTCGCGGGGGGGCTGCGGCGGCTTCAGGAGTGCGCGCTGCACATTGATGCGGCTGTCGCGCTTGAACTCAGCCAGCATACAGCACAGCTTCTGCTTGTAGGCCACCCTGAAGTCCTTGCAGTCCCAGCTGCACTCCAGCGAGCGGCGCCACTGCGAGGTCACCTTGCTCTCCGGGTTGCGGATGGTGTTGTGTGAGGTGGTGGCGCAGCGCTTGATCTGCTTGATGGTCCAGTTGAAGAGCGACCGCTCGATGTTGCGGGCCACCTTGGGGTACCGCACGTGCTGCAGGAACTGGCCGTATGCGTACTCCCGCAGACGGTGCTCCGCCATAGCTCTGGCTTTTTGGTGGCTAGCCGGTACCGGCAGGGTGAGGCCCGGGGTCGGACGCTTTTCGTGGCTCAGTAGGTAGACCTAGGTCGCGGGTTCGAACCCGGCTAGTTTTTCATAGATTTAGCTAGGAGTGCCATAAGCTTCTTTTTGGTGCTTGCGCTGTCTGCTTCTCTGATAGCCTTTACTATTACAAGACGGTTGAACCGTCTGAATGCGTCTGGATCCCTGACTGCAAGGTATGCAACTTCAGTTGCGAGGTCCTCCAGGGACATGCTATTGTACATGCCCATGCCCATGGGCTATGGGTGGGGCCGGGGGCTGGACGCTTTTTTCTATGTTACAGATCCGCATACGCGCGGCGCGGTCCGGCCCCTACTCGAGCGCCGGCGCGTTGCTGTCGGAGTCGGACTCGTCGCTGTGGCCGGGCGTCACCGGCTTGATGGGGCCCGTGGCCGGGCCACGCGGGTACTCGCCCTCCTCAATCTCCTCAACCTCATCCGGCTCATCCTCCTCATCCTCCTCGTCGGACACATCGGACTCATCCGACACATCCTCGCTGGAGACCTCGTCCTCACCGGCCTCCTCCACGGCGGTGTGCTTGGTGCTGATGTGCGAGTCCTCGCCGGCCTCCTCCTCCGCCGGGCGCTTGGTGCCACGGCGCTCCTCCTCGAGGCCCGTCACAGTTGGGACCAGCTCGGCCTGGTTGCCGGTCTCGGAGGCGGGGGCGCTGGTAGAAGACATAGTGGCTATGTTGGTTTTGGATGACTGACCGGTACACCCGGGGTGAGGCCGGGGGTCGGACGCTTTTCGTGGCTCAGTAGGTAGACCCAGGTCGCGGGTTCGAAACCGAGTGGTTTTTATATTACAGATGCGGCTACTCCTTGCCCTGCCCCACGGCCTCGGCCATACGCGCCAGGCGCGCCAGCGCACTGGCATCCTCCTCGGCCATATAGGCCATCACCTGGGGCAGGTGGCGCACGAGCCGCGCAGCCTTGGCCGCCGCCTTGGCACTCTTGGCGGCGCGCGCATCATCGGCGTCCTCCTCGGCGGGGCGCTTGGTGCCGCGGTACTTCTGCACCGCCTCGTAGTCCTTGGCGTCCTTCACCACGCACACGCCGTGGCCGAACACGATGAAGCCGCCCGGCAGCTGGTAGCCGTCCTTGCCGTACGAAGTAACACCCTTGGGCAGCGCCACGCACGCAGCCTGCATAGCCTTGGGGATCTGGACGGGGGCAGTGGAGGCCATTTGGTAATATGTAGGCTGTGTTGTTTTGGATGGCTGACCGGTACACCCGGGGTGAGGCCCGGGGTCGGACGCTTTTCGTGGCTCAGTAGGTAGACCCTAATTTTTTTAATAGGGTGCAAAGGGGTGTCTTTTTTACACCCCGCTCACCACTCCTCGCGCTCCTCGAGGTCACCCTCCCACTCGCTGCGCTCGCCAGGGCCCGCGCCCGCGCCAGCGCCGACAGGCACCTCCACGAAGTTGCCGTCCTCGTCCTCGATGAGGGTGGTCTCCTGGGGGGCCACCATGCGC
>Ga0247723_1000009_pt1 | contig 133469 bp, 175 predicted proteins | sample MSEWelMarce5H_FC_FD_189079 | JGI IMG/M metagenome (GOLD analysis project Ga0247723, IMG submission 189079) | Subsurface sediment microbial communities from gas well in West Virginia, United States - MSEEL Well Study Marcellus 5H_FC | ecosystem: Environmental > Terrestrial > Deep subsurface >...
ATCACATGCCGTCCCACCATCACCCTTCTCCTCAAAAGACAGTATTTATCAGCCGGGCCATGGTACGGCCATTGGCTCCGCCGGAACCATATTATGTTGAGCATTGGCTCCCCCGGAACCAATAATGGTTACCAAACGAGCATCGCTTGACCCGGATTGGCTCCGCCGGAACCATTTATGTTGAGGATATATTAACCCGGAATACGAGCATCCTCTCTCCCGGTATATCGAGGATTCCTTTACCCGGCAGGACATAAAGTATTAGCCAGATATAACAGATCTTCTGAGTTCTTCTCGTCTAGATCATAAGCTACTGCTGTCTTGGCCATCTTGACTATTCTAGCCCATGCCTTATCTAGGTTTTCTTTCGTCTTATCTTGTACATTGAATCCAGATAGGTGTCTATCAGGTGCAGAATAATCATTTACCTCAAAGCGGACATCAAATGAATCGTATAGTCTATGACCAAAATGTACTACCATCTCAGAATCAGGTACCACATCGCTTAGATATACCTTCAATCGATTACCCTTTCGAAGTTGCCTAAAGTCAGGCACATATTCAGGAGTAGATTGGAGTAGATCTGCTTCTTTTAGTTTGAAGATATGCCATGCTTGAAACTCTGCCACTGTCCATACTTCTCTTTGGACTAAATCATATGCTAGTTCTGCTGTCACTCGGTCAAGGTTCATTATCGTTCTCCTTATATTGGACAGTATTGACGAATGGTTGTCTATTCATTCTCTGGATCTATGAGAATCAGAGTCTCTAATACATGTCGGCCAGGCATGTTTTCTTTAACTAAGAGATGATTCCATTTATCGATACGTTCTTGAGCCTCACACATGTTGAAGAACACCAGGCGTGTAAGACGTGAGTAGTCACCTTCTTGGTATCTTATTCCATACATGAAGTGACGGACGGTTGAACCTATTTTGTTCATTTCTTCTTTTAGTTTGAAGATATTCCATACTTGGTACTCGTCTGATGTCCATACTCCTTTTTGAAGTAAATCATATGCCTGTTCTGCGGTTATACTATTCAAATTCATTTTAGTCTCCAATGAAACAATGACCGGCTTCTACCACTACGCATTGAGAGAGGTTGTCTTCAGACAAAGGAAACCAACCGGCGTCTTTATATTCGTAAAGCTCACCATAAGGCAAGAAAGTTTGAGTGGTAAGCACATAAACATGTGCAGTTTGGTCGAGAGTCTTCAGGTGTTCAATCAATTCTGCAATTGTCATTGTTTTTCTCCTTTATCTACCTTATCGACAAGTCAATTATAGCACATCTTTGTGCTGAATACAACTATCAGTTGCTACTACAAGTGCGTCGATTGCAGTTCGTGTAACGGATATAGCTGACTCTAGTACCTTCTTACGGTCAAGAGCTTGAGGAGTATCATTCCAATCCAGATACAACAACTCATCTTCAATGAGAAAGATTGAGGATTGAAGCTCGTAGATCAATTCAAAGAGATGGTGGTTCATTGTGATTTGCCTCTGTAGCGTTCTGAGAGTTCGTTTCGGTCTTGAGCATATTCGATTCCATAAGTGAATGAATTACTCTCCACCGCGATTACGATATTCACGAATTCTTCTTTTGTTAATCGATTGGTCTTAACCGCATCAAACACATATGAGAGGTATTGCTTCATACCAATCAGTGTGCTAATGTGATGGACCATTGAGCCATATTCAACATCTTTCATAGTGTGCTCTCTACGCTGTATGTCTTTGTTGGTGTCTTCCATTCTTTTGGTCGCTCTGTCAATGGGTTAATCCATGATTCGTCTGACCATATCAGTCGGTTGTTTGGATAAGCTATCCATTGACCCGAATCCAGGACAATGATATGGTGATTCTTATGTTGGTCAGGTATCTCAGACCAACCAGTCTTCATCCAGTCGATTGTAAACAGATATGTTCCCTTACGATGTTTCTTATCTCGACCAATGGCTTCTACTCGGTGTTCCTTCAGAAAAGGAAAAGAGATAATATTGAACTCGTAGCCATAGCAGTCCCACCAACACGTTAGTTCGAGTGGGAGAGGTGAGCATGGCTGACTTACGAGCATATGAATCGGGACACGAGCCCATTGAGCACCATTCTCAAGCATGACCTGGAACATCGGCACTCGCCCTGGTTCGGCTCGAAACCCGAACACGACGGCTTTGGTGAATTCACCATGTCCGGTCTCTTCGTTATGAAAGAACTCGTTACGAACAGCACAAGGGATGTATGGCGTTTCACCTATGAGTGTCATGCGTTACATCTCCCACTTTTTGATTGATTCACTCATGAATTCTGAAAGTTCTTTCAGTTTCTCGATTTCGCTAGCGGGAATGACTCCGCTTCTCTCACCTACCGTAACATTCAATGCGTATATGATGTTACGCATTTCTTCCTTGGTCAGATGTACCACATGCTGGTACTCTGGGTTGTTTTTCTTACTCATTCCCGTCCCTCCGACTTCTCGATCCACTTCACGGCCTCCGCCACCTCCGCCGCCGCCGCATCCGACCCCACCCACGCCGCGTTCGCCGCCGACCTCGCGGCTTTCGCCGCAGGCGCCCCGCAGGGGTGAGCATTCGCCCCCGCCGCCGCCCACGCTGCATCCGCAGTTCGCTCGGCACACATCTTTGCCCACTCGGGACCGTACCCGCGCTCGTCGGCGTAGGGTTGGTGCTGAGTCAACCGCTCCCACATGTCGTTGATGCTCATATCAATCAGCTCGTCGCGCAAGCATTCCAACGCCATCTCCAGTTCAGCGGAAGTTCCCTTGTCCAACAAGTCCAAATTCTCCCAAGCATACACCGTCGCTCGTACCGCTTCCATTAGTTTGCTCATTCTTTTCCCCTTACTCGAATTATTTTTGATGCTCGATCAGTTAACTCATTTATTCTGTCGTAACCAGCCGGATGTAGTTATTCTACACTTTATGATTAAATAAGTACACCCTACTCCTTAAGAAGGACGAGTGTGGCACCGATGGTGTAGGAATCGCTATAGCGAATATAGACGTCACCCATTCGGAGCAGTTCAGACTTCAACCATTCCTTATCCACTTCGAATTCCGGGTTATCCAGAAAGAAGAGGTCAAGAGTGGTCTCGAACGCGAATCCGGCAATCTTGGCTTTGATAATCATGTCTTGCTCCTTACTCGGCCATCATGGCTTCGAGTTTGTCAACAGCTTGCATGTGGGCGCAGATAGCCGTTATCAACACCTGTTCACGTTTACGTGCCTCAAGCGTATTGACCCACAAGAGGCCGGCGAGTTCGTTCTGGAACCCGGCGATGATGTTCTTGAGTTGGCGTACGCCTTCAAAAAGGTAGTCGTTCATGTGTATGTCCTCGTTAAGTATGAATAAATACTATACTTTATACGAATTAAAGTACACTGGTTAAATCAGGCCTTCGGTTTCACTGTACTTCTCGAGTTCGAGTTCGATGGCGTAGACCAGGGAGTCAAGTGCACAGAACTGGTCGAAAGCCGTGTCAAGCACTTCGATGAGTTCGTTGTCATCGTGCTTACGAGCCAGTTCGCAGGCTTTGATAAGAAGCTGAGTCATCTTGCTTTTACTACGTTCCATGCTGTTCTCCTTAAGCTTTGAAGTTATCAAGATTCGACAGGACAAGAACCAAGTGACCAACGTCGAGGACATCATGGTCAATAGTCGTCTCAAAGCGACTGACAACAGGAACGTATTCGTCCTGTCGACCGTCATAGACCGTGACAGTATCATGCAATCGGTAAGGCGGCATGGCTCTGAGGACCTGGAAAAGTTCGTGATAAGTCATGTCGTTTCCTTTATTCATTTGATGTAGCAATTCTACACTTTATGACTAAATAAGTACACTCATTAATCGCACAGGCTGACGAACTTGAAGCCTTCCGGCATGTTCCAGCTCTTGGGGTACTCTTCCGCTTCCGCCACTCGAAAGCGAGCAAAAGTGATGGCGTGCTGGGAATCGTTGTGTCCCTGCATCAGGACCTCGATGTCGCCTTCGGCCTTCTGAATCTTCTTCAACTGCTTAATCAAGTCGCTAATCGTCATGTCGGTTCCTTTATTCAATTGATAAGTAATTATACTTATTTTAATAAAATATGTACACCAGTTTAGAAAGTCCCAGGGCGAATGCGCTTGTTATACTGCGTGTAGAACTCGCAGATGAACCCTTCGACGTCGTCCTTCTCGGTGAGAGGGGACTTGAAGTCGCCGTCGAGTACCCAATACCGATAGGCCTGGGAAGGACCAAATTCACCACCAATCTTGTGGCTGGTGTAGATGGCGTGAAGGTCCTGGTCGGTGAACTTATAGGTCATCTTCGTTCTCCTCTTCTTCCTCTTCTTCCTCTTCTTCGAAGACTTCAGCCAACTCTTCCAGAGCGAAACCCTTGACGTCACGCTCGGACATGGCATTCAGCAGTGCTTCGACCAACCACTTGGGGTCCAGGACACCCTGGTCCATCAGTTCCAGGATGGCGATGGTGTAGGCTCGGGTTTTGCTCTCGTCTACTTGCATGTTCATTCCTTTATTCATTTGATGTAGGTATTCTACTTATTTTATTAAATAAAGTACACTAGCCGCCAGGTGAAAAGGGGGAAGTCAGATTAACATGCACCTTCCTCTGTTCCCCCTTTTCACGCGACTGATGCAAGTCATTGATTGTCCGTGGCATAACCGCTTTCAAATCAACAACTTGCATCAGTCGTTTTACTTTACCAATCAAAGACTTGCGTCATGACTCAGGCGCGCCAGGCGCTCTACTTCTTGAAGAGAGACACCTTGGCGATGGACTTCCAACGGGTCGGCTCGGACGTGTACAGTTCGGCGACCTTGATGACCATACGCAGCGTGAGCTCGCGCAGCTTCATGGCGTTGTCGAAGATGTAGTCGACCACTTCCTTTTGCTGAGACGCAGTCAGACCGCGTTCCTTCAGCATACCCATCTCGACGACTTGCTTGATGCGAATCAAGTAGTCGCGGACAGACCGGAGACCTACGTCGATGTAGTGAGACCGGCTGATGAGCGCCTTGAAGTGCTCGCTGAGTCGGCTACCACCTTCGATGGCCATATCGAAGTCATAGTTGGTGATGAAGATGACAGAACCCTCGAACTCGAAGGACCAAGGCAACGGCGAACCGTCAGCATCGGTCATGCGAGTCTCGGCACCCCACATGATGCGGCGACGTTCAGTGGTGTCGCACGCAGCCTTGAGAAGGTTAAGAGCGTCTGCGTCTTGGAAGACGGAGTCGCAGTCATCGAAGACGATGACGTCACCTTTGTGGCGATACTCGTAGAGAGTCTTGTACAGGCCGGTCGGGCGGATGAAACCCTTGCAGATGGCCGCTTTCTTGCCGCTGTCGTCGTAGTCAGACACGACTTGCTCGACCGTGAAGGACTTGCCGAGGCCGGCAGGACCCGAGACGATCATCGCACGTGACTGGCCTTTGCAAGCCGACTGAGCCATGACACCGACGATCTCGAACATCTCCTTGAGACGGGCATCGATCTGCTCGTCAGTCTCGGTCACGATGGTGGTCATGACGCGAGGCGTGATAAGGTCGTTCTGTTTGGACTTGCGCTGATAAACTCCGCGAGGCATTTGCTTACTCCTTGATTAACTATGAGTATATTCTACGTATTTTACTAAAATAAGTAAACAGCTAAACTCCCACAGTGGTCAGTCTCGACTTCTTGGCCAGTCACCTTGGCCCAGGCCTTCAGGAACTTCTTACCGACGCCCAAGGTGACGTAATCATTTCCTTGCAAGCCCCACTCGGTGTACTCCACATCACGACCAGGCAGCCCAATTGAGTTGCAGAGCTTGCGGAAGTCAGCCAGCCATTTGCGATCGGTATAGATGTGCCCATGTTTCTCGGGGTTCCAGTCACTCTTCTTGAAAAAGGTCTTGATGACCCCGTATTCAAGTTCTTCATCCGTGTAGCAAATCTCGATACGCTTAATACCGACGTTGCGTTTCTCGCTTGACCAGAGACCACCGCTTGTGCTGCAGATGGCGCCAGGGGTCTTGATGGTAGTCTTCATGCTCGTTCCTTTATTCAACTGATGAGGCTATTCTACGTATTTTATCAAAATAAGTACATGTCTAGACGTAGACAATTCGATGACCACGGCACCAGTCCTCCACCGAGTGGACCCAGCAAGAGACGTCGCTCGTGCCGATTTCGTCGACCTCGCCGACCATGTCCACCTGGAAGTCCACAGCGCTCTCGACCAAGTCGAGGCCATAGGTGTCCAGGAGGTCCACGCGGCCGGTGAGGATGCGGTGAATGATAGCGTTTTTGACTGCGTTCATGTTCATTCCTTTATTCATTTGATGTAGGTATTCTACTTATTTTATTAAATAAAGTACACTAGCCGCCAGGTGAAAAGGGGATCAGTTCCTTAGCATTGTCCTTCCTCATCATCTCCCTGCATGGGAGAGACGCAAGTCATTGATTGTTCGTGCCAAAAGCCTTTATAAATCAATGACTTGTCTCAGTCGTTTTGCCAATCAAATCAAAGACTTGTGGCCACGATGCTCTTTAGAGAGTTCACCCGGAACGACCGCCACGTCTTTTCTTCGGGCAAGAACACGGCGATGGACTCGCTCAGCTTCTTGACCGGTTTGCTTTCAACCTGCTCCACCTGAGGCAAAAGGTCAGGCTTCAGAGTACAGACCATCGTCCTCTCATCCCCGTTCACCTTGGTGAAGGTAACCTCGCATGGACCAGTCATGAGCTTCTGACGAATCTCCTCTCGACGGGCGACCAGGCCCCACGGGCAGTTGGACTCCCAGAGTTCATCGACCTGGGCCTCGAAGCCCAGTTCCTTGAGCTCGTTCATCTTGTCTGTCATGATTTTGACAGACTCCAGACCACGCTGCCATACACCATGGTCATCGCTATAGCTGTAGTACCAATCGTGGAGCGCCATGTGCTCCGCGAGGTCCTGTAGCATCATGTCAATCTCGGCCATCTTGCTCATCTTCTCTTCTCCTTTTAGGTAAAGTCGTGGCCTTCACAGTAGGCCGCATTCTGAACGTTTTCCCAGGGATGATGCGATTTAACGCGGTCACGTTCACGCAGTTCGGTGGACAGAGCGTACATCAGGCCTTCCAGTTCCTCGTTGGTCATCTCGCCCAGGTGGCAACCGATGGCGTACATCGCGATGGGGAGGTACTTGCTGGCATCGCCCTGGATGTCCATGATGCGAGCCGGTTCAAGAGTGTACTGTTTGCGCATGTTCATTCCTTTATTCAATTGATGAGGCTATTCTACGTATTTTATCAAAATAAGTACACAGCCTAGACGAGCTGCTCGAAGGTCAGCCCGAGCTGAGCGATGACCTTATCAGCCAACTCAGCCTCGCGGTCAAAGGCTTCCATTTCCCAGGGGAGGGCACGATAGGCCTTGTAGCTGCTGCCGACCTTGACGTGTTCACCGTTCCAGTACTGGTTCCAGTGACCAGAGGCAGCGCTCATCGTCGCAGTCAGACGACCTTGGTGGTACTGCTCAGCGTGGACCAACTCGTGGGCCAGTGTCTGAATGGCCGTCTGCAGAGGCAATCGGCAATCCAGTTCTACCGTCTTCACCTTGTACCAGTATTGGCCGTGCTTCGTACGCTTACGAATGGCCGTCACTCGGAAGGTCGTATCCTCGTGGAAGTCCAAGAGACCGCGAAAGGCCGACTCAGTCTTCTGAATGAGCTCGGCAATCGGGTAGGCCGTCTTGGGAAAGTGGTACCAAGCAGAGGCGGACATCTTGATACGGGGGGAAGAGCTGAACAGCTTGTCGTGTTTGTCGCTAGTCATTTTGTATCACCTTTGTTCATCATGAAGTAATTCTACATATTTTATCAAAATAAGTAAATGCTAACCGTCAACTCGTTTGAAGTGGACGACCTCGTACTCGGAGGTCGTGGAATTCCAGTGCGTCAAGATGGCCCGGCCTTGGTCTTCTTTTAATTGCTCGATTACGGCTTCCTTCTTGTCCGCAAAGTTGGGATTGTCCAAGAAGAACAAGTAGACCGTGGTCTCGAACTTAAAAGCACCAACTTGGCATAAGACTATCATATCCATTACGCGTACTCCATCCATTCTTGTTGGTCATCCCACTGGCGGCAGAGGTCGTTCTCGGCCTGGTGCATGGCGCAAAGCTCGTCCCAAGTGTAGAGACGGTCACCGGCGCGCTCGTACTCCAAGAAGTAGTCCATGATTTCGCTAAAGTGCATGCGTTCCATGATGTTCTCCTTTATTCAACTGATGAGGCTATTCTACGTATTTTATCAAAATAAGTAAACTGGCCCTAGTAGCCTCGGCCACCAAGTTCACGGTCAAGGGCCATTTCGGCCTGGCGCTCGAGATTCTGAATGGTGTGCCTGAGTTCAGTGCGATACTTCATCAGGTCCTTCACCTTGGCATCGGCTTGGAGAAGCTCTTTGTATAGATCGTCTAGTCTCTCCTGGAGATCCTCATAGCTCTGCGCGGAGCTCATCGCGCTTCTCCTTTGTGTTTCGTCTTACGGTTGTACTTGGTGCGGTCCCGCTGCACTTTGTGGCGAAAAAGGTTGCCGGTGCAATACAGTTCAGTCGCTCGGAGGCGTTTTGGCTTGGTCATGGTCATCTCCATATTCATTATGGAGCCATTCTATATATTTTATCAAAATAAGTACATTAGGCCCTAGCTTCCACCCCAATGAGTTGCCACAAGACCAACTGGTGTCTTGTCATTTCTTGAGAGCTTCAAGACTTTGTATTCGCCTTTGGAGATGGCCATGTCGAATTCTTCTGCATATCCTTTATAAGCAAATTGATGCACGAAGATCTCACGACAATGCTCGAGCGACTTGGCCTTGATACAGACCATGCCTGCCCAATAATCAGACAAGACTTCTTCGATGATATAGAGGTTCATAATATATTATCTCCCGTAGGGGCATGCGCGAGGGTACTTTTGCCCGGGTTTAGGTGTGAGGTGATACGAGGGTACTTTTGCCCGGGTTTAGGTGTGAGGTGATACGAGGGTACTTTCTCCCGGAGACCATAGCTTTCTTACTCGTTCCCATTCTTTACGGTCGCAATCATGACCAAGAGGAAGCCAAGCAGCCTGCGGATTGTGCATCCGTTCCCTGTCATCATTTCCAAATTCTTCTTCAAGTTCCCGTTGAATAAGAGCCTTAACATTAGGTGGAAACTTATCCCAGTTAGCAATAAGCCAATCAGCACATTCGCCAACGATGTAAGTCATTCGACCGAGGCAGTAACGAAAAGCGGAAGTTGCCATCAGCCCATTCATGCCCCATGCTTCTTCGAGAGTCAATTCTGGTTTAATTTTTTTCACTTTTTATCCTCCTTCAATTCCAAAGTGTTCTTTAATTAAAGAGACACAATAATCATGAGATCTTGGATGAATGTCTCTTGTGTCGTGTTCAAGAACGTCAATACATCCCTGCAAAATCAACTCAGCGAACTTTTCCGCAAAAGATACAGGATGCCCAAAATCTGGACTTACCGCAGTAGCATCCCAAGCCCGTTCAGCAAGTTTATAAATTCGTTCATTCATTATTTAATTCCAAAATGTTCTTTTAGTTCATCACAAGCCATTTTACTTTGTTCTTCACAATTGTTTAAGATGCCCATTCGAGTAATACGGGTAATACTTTCTTGAATAATCAACTCAGAGAACTTTGCATAGGCTGCTCTACATTCCTCAGAACTCATTGCCCTAGGATACGGTCTTCCATTCCAATCAACGTATAACTCAGCCTGTACAGCCAATTCTAGAATTCGGTTGTTCATTTCTGCCCCCTTCCAATTGTATAACTGAACTTCATTCATTCTTCCTCCTTAATGCCAGATATGCTTTACACCGATGCAAAGATTTCCTTCTTTGCTATTACGATGACGAGCAGCAGAAGTAAAGCTGTCACCCTCACCGCACTTGTCAATGGTGCGGAGCAAATCGCGGAAAGTTGCACCGATAAGATCCCGAGAAGAAGCTCTCCCTTCAAGGATCAGTTCACCATCCTTGAATACTCGGCAACCATATTCGGTGCCGAGCCAAGTAACTTTTGTAGTGTACATAATAAGATCCTCGTTTCAATTTATAAGTCAATTATAATCTATAAATTAAAATAAGTAAACAACTTTATTCTTGCCCAACATCTTCAACACGATGGCAAGTGTTACACCGAGTCTTCAACCAGCTATTATCTTCAATGACCTTGCCTTTGTCACCACAAATTTCACAGATACGCCTACTCATGGATTCAGCCATTGTGATCAGTCCGAGGATATATTCATCTCCACCGTCAATATAGAACCTAAGCTCACCAAACTTTTCTTTGACTTGCATAACGACGACTTGAGGAGCATCACCGCCTCGACCATATACTATATGATTCTGAATGTGACCGCATAGAAAGTTGATAAGATCATACCATCCATCGCCACAGTCAAACCCCCAACACATAGCAGTTTCTTGGGGAGAACCGTTTCTCTGAGCAAAGAGTACAGGATACTTTTCGCACAGTTGTTTATCTAGTTCTGGACTCATTCTTCAATTCCAAAATGTTGTTTTAAAAGATTAGGATATTCACTGGCAGGAATTCTATGATCTATAAAATCTTGAATAACTATGCCGCATTCCTGCACAATCAATTGAGCAAAATCTATGACCTCTTGTTGATCTGCATAACCTGAGACAAAGTAGTTTGGAGGAGTTTCGTTGTCAATGTAATTTAAGAGATGTGCCTTGAGTCCAAATTCAATAATTCGTTTGTTCATCGTAATTCCTTTAACACTTCTGCAAATGTAAATGATCGACCAGTAGTATAAACAATGTCAAAACTATCATTCACAATGTATTTCCGATTTCGGTTGCAATTTACATATTCGCCTCGATCATCATCAATATAAACCTGTCGCATCTGGGTGAAGGTATGATCCACATTACCATCAACGACGACTCGGGTAGTAATTTTGCGTTTGGTCATCCCTTCCCCCTTGCGCGGATTGCATCACCATAGGTTCCGCCACCTTCACATAAGATATGATCGACTAATTGAGCGCACGCTTCGCGCTCGGTGGCGAAGACCAGCGCGGCGAAGCGTTCAAGGTCTGCTTCAATGCCAGTAAAAACAAGCTCAGGTTTGTAGTTAAAAAATTCGTCGCGGTCTACATCGAACCCCGCCTCCTGCGCCAGCCGAACCATATCTTTACTATTCATTTGTGTTCCCCCCTTGCGCGAATTGCATCGACCATTCTGTCTGCATCGACCCCTCGCCACATATCCTGCACCAGTCGGCAAATTGCCTCACGCTCGTTCTCTCGTTCTTCTTTCAGTCTATCAGCAAACTTTTCTGCAAGAGCATCAAAGAATACCTTAGCACTCTCTTCAGCATCTCCTTCAAACATCATCACGCCACTATTGAAGTCAAGTCTTCCAATCCGGCGACCATCAATGTGAAACTCAACATTATAATCTGGTTTGAATTTGTATTGTGTAATAGACCGGCGACCATCAATGTGAAACTCAACATTATAATCTGGTTTCAATTTGTATTGTGTAATAGAAAGGGATTTAGTATTGGTTTCTGTAATTTCTTTCATAGATTCTTTGCCTTTATTCTGTTCTTCCATCCAGCGAACAGCCATCGTAAAGATATCGAGTTCGCTTAGACGATACCGAGGAGAGCTAGCAAGACGCTTAAATGCTTCTAAGATTTCTTCTTTGGATAGTTCTTTCATTTTTTGATACCAAATCGATTCACACGCAACCATTCTAACTGATTAGCAGCTTCATCGTGTCCGTGGAAAAAAAGATTGTCAATGCACTCTTGAATGATCAACTCAACAAATCGTTCAGTTTGTTGCCACGCTTCTTCGGTAGCCATTCCTAATGCATAGGATTTTATTCCGGCTTGAATTGCGAGGTCTTCAATTTTTTGTCTTGTCATTTTTTGTGTAATACCTCGGTTAACCGATCAATGACCAACTGTAAATCTTCTCTTGTTAGATACAGGTCAATTTCACCATCGTCTTCTGGAAAGTCCGAGCTTTCGTTTAGGATAAGCTCGAATGCTTTTCCATCGTCCCAAACATCCCTAATCAATAAATTAACATAACTGTTATCTGCATCATACACGAGCTTTGAAAATATGGTCATCCGAGGTGGTGTTTTCATTATGTATCTCATTATGAACCTGCTACTTTATCTAAGAATAACCGGAGTACCATTTCTTCAAACAATTCCTCGTTCCTCGTTAACTTGTAAACGTTTAGCAAATGCTTGTCGCCCATCTCAGAAATTTTCATTCGTTTCCCGTCTCGTGTTCTCCACCATCCGGGTTCAAGATCATCCTCGTCATACCCATCATACCCTTGATCTTCAATCCAACTCATTATGAACCTCTCAGTCTAAAGATTTCTTTACAGAGTTTTTGATTCAACTCAGACACCTTGAGTTCCAGTTCTTCAATCCTGTTAGCGGCTTCTGCAATACAAGCATTTGCCACTCCATCATCAGACTGTACATCCTCTGATAAGATACGAAGAGCTTTGATGAGGGTGTTAGATTTAGTTTTCATCTCGCATCCAACGAGGTTCAAACCAATTGAGAGTCGTCTTCATACCCAAAATATGGTTTTCAATTTCGACAATATCTTTTTCTTTGTCGCTTGTAAAGACGCCAAAGGAATTGTCATTTCGATTACGATTGTCCAGTTCCATTTCCAACAATGCGATACTGTCTTTGAGTTCATCAACTACAATTTGACTTACTTGGTCTTCAAACAATGTGATTGTCACTTCCATTTTAATCTCCTATTCGTTACAGATACCGCAGCAATCAGAGTCGCCACAGAGAGGGTCTAGTTCTTGATGAATCTTAGAAAGCTCTTCTAAAGCTTCTTCTTTGTAATCAATCTTCTTGACAAACTCAAACTTCTTCTCATCAGACCAATCTCTAAGATAATGGTTATCCTCATCAAAGAGCTTCAGGTATTCGTCATCATCAATTTCACGAACAGACGATATCACTTCATCGACATGATACTGAGAGAATTCATCAAAGTTAGTATCATGAAGGCGCATCACGACTTCATCGGTGGCGTGAGTCGCTTCCTTAGCTTCTACAACATAACGCATCCGAAAGATGCTAACAGTCTCAACCATGTACTTGTTCATATGCCAATTACCTCATTTTCTTGTTCATTAAGCAATTTGTCTTTAATATGTAGATGCCAACGAACTCGTGAATCCCAATCAAGGCGAACACGAGCAGCAGTAATAAGAATCACCAGGGTAACGACTAAGTCTACCCAGGCAATTAGCCAAGTCTTAAAGTTGTTCATCTTCTTCTTGTTCCCAGTAACGGCAATAGAAATGATCGCCAAAAGATTCAATAAGACTTTGAGGATAGCCACACTCAATCAACCAATCATTAAATGCAGTTGTATTAGTTCCTGTTTGACGAGCATACTTAAGCTTTTCCATTACTTCTTCTGGAACTGGGCGAGGAAATCCATATTTCCAACCGCTCGGCGGATCACATATCGTTACTTTAGCCATCTTAAACCTTTCATATTAATAAGTAAATAGGTGCTGGTTACAGTATCCAGCGTCATCACAGTCTGATTGCCTCACTGACGTGAGTAGCTGTATGACTGATTGGTTGAAGACGTGTGGTTTAAGAATGTAAGATGTAGAGGGCGGGCGATCAACTCCGACAAGACTCTTTCATCTGCCTACATTCTACCTGGGGAATTCTCCGCGTCACCAATACACCACAAGGTCTTGGTGCGTGTCCTTGACGGGACGTCCCTGTCCCGTTTCGACCATTCAGGTCTCATCAGAAGGACTATGCAGCTTCGGCCATCTTCACCGCAAGTTCAAGAGCATCGGCCTTGACCTTCTTGCCTTGACCAAACCAAGCGGAAGTCAGTCGATTATCCTGACTGCGACCAAGCTTGTGGTCAATCATGTAGGTGACGGCGTTAAAAGCAGACCACCAGCTACCTTCAGCAAAGTTAGCACCAGGCTGAGTGTGTACTACATCAAGAGCTTTAGAAGCAGAGATGCTCATCTCCTTCTTCTTCTCAGGACCACCGGTCACAGGGAAGACAGTCTTGAAGTACTCGACCAGCTTAGGATCAGTGTAGCGACGACCGCCAAGGAACTCAGCCATCTCACGGTACATGATCAGCTTTTCCTTAGCCACTCCCAGGGTTTCTTTTACCATGTCACCATCAAACTGGCGACGATGAGAGACCTTCACAAAGTTCTTACTCGCAGTATTCAGACTCAGAGTAAGAGTGTTGTTGCACACTACTCGAATCGGAGTGAAGCGAACGTCAATGCTCCAACCATAACGATGCGGATTGCTAAAGAGCAAGTAGCTATCGACCTGGTCACCCTTAAAGAGTTCGAAGCCATCATTCACCTTGGCAAGAGCCCACACCAACTGACCATCACGAAGACTGCCAGCAGTGTGCATCTCCATGTCGCCATTAGCCACAAAGTCGTGGAAGAACTCGAACGCTTCATGATTCTGAAGCACATTCCAATCATCAGACACTACGTCCAAGATGGAGTCATCAGAGTCGCGAACAAGAGCAGAACGGCCGACCGCAACACGTTCACCCGCCACTTCAGCGTAAGCAGGAACCTTACGAACCGTCCAATCGAGACCAGCCTTTTCAAGCATCTGCGTAGGATGCAGATCAGACGGAACACGAACACCAAGACCATGCCAAGGCACTTCACCAGCGTAAGCCATCGTTTCAACCATATGAGCCATGATTTATATCCTCGTTTATTTCAATTTACAGTAGAATTATATAGTATTTACTAAATTAAGTACACAGCGCCTGCATAATTTCTTTGAGCTCTTCTCCCTTTACATTCACAAAAGTTCTACGCTTCTTGATGAATGTAGAGGGAGACAGGCGCATGAGCTCATTGAATCCCTTACGCTTGTATGCCACAAGCCGGCCATTCTCAAGAATATACGTGTGATTGGGGTAGGTCCAATCGCTCGTGGTCTCCTTGAGGACTTCAATCTTCTTCGTGTCGCTTTTCATCATAAGGTAATTCTATATATTTTATAAAATAAAGTACACAGCCTCAAGCAACTTTGTTTTTAGTTTGTTCAAGCATTAAGATGACAGCGTTGAGATGGGTTTCAACGATCTTTTTTTCGATCATGACAAGAACATTCTCGTACGGCCACTCGAGTTGAAAAGGACAACCCGATGCCCAGTTACGAGTCTGCAAATACTTACGATAGATCTTCAGATGTTCTTTGTCGTAAGGATTGAACTTGTGCTTGAAGTAGTTTTGCATATTGCCTCCGTTAGTATGGAGACATTATGTTATATTTACAAAAATAAGTACACTACTGAATTTGAGAAGAAGTGGGAGGGAGACCAGAAGACAAGCCAAGGAATCCAGTGCTACTGTCAGACACAGACTTAGATGGCTTAGGCTTCTTCTTAGGAGGAGGATCAGATTTAGGAAGAGGAGTAGCATTACGAGAAGGAGTAGGCTCGTTGGGGTCTTGCTCCTCTGCTACTCCTGTGCTCGTAGTAGTTCCAGGTAATTCGGGTACGAATGCTGGCCAATCAGATTCTCTTGCTTGAGAAGGTTGCTTGGCTTTCCCCCGCCTGATCGTACGTACACGACGAGGGTGCTTTACCTCGGAGATATACTGAAGAAAAGACTTCACTTGATTGGACTTGTCTTCTTTGTTGGTCTAGCAGCAGGGGTTTTTGCTTTTGCTACTGGAGTTGTTGGCTTACCAGCAGATTTTCTAGCAGCTAAGCGAGCCTTATCAGCATCAGTCATCTTCTTTGCTGGCTTTGGTCGATCCATACCGCCTGAAGTAGCTTTATACACAGCAGACAGCTGTTTGCCTTGCTTCATTTTTTGAAGCTGCAACTTCTTAGCGGCAGCTTGATCCATGGCAGCGCTTTTAGCTTTGACTTTATTTACTGCACCAACAACTTTGTTCTTAACGCGAGCAGCTGCACCAGCAATGCCAGCATGAACTACTTTAAAAGGCTGAGCAATTTTGCCACCGACGCGCTTAACTGTGTCACCGATACCAAATAGTTCAGCAATAAGCTCATCAGTTTGTTCTTCTGTCAGCGCTTGTTCTTGTACCGTTTCTGCAAGAGCTTCAATAATCTCTTCATCTATCTGTTTGACATAAGAACGTTCTACGAACTGTGCAAATGATTTAGCCATGAATATGCTCCGAGCGGGTTGTTGATATACATATTTATAATTGTTACACGTGAATACCTAAAGCCTACAAGATATAAATATAAACAAAAACTATGGATTTTTTCAAACTAGTTACAGATCTTGGATTCCCTATAGCAGCTGCAATCATATGTGGCTACTTTGTATTCTTGACATTGAGATTCATTCTCGATGACGTGTCAGGTGCAATCAAAGGACTATCTGGAATCATCGGTGCATTAAATAATCGTGTTAAGACAATGAATCATGATGTCATTCGTATTGATACATTAATCTCTAATGCTCTTGGCATTAAACCTGATATTGATAGAATTGCTCGCTCTGACGGCAAGGAAGATACGAGGAAAGATTAACAATATCAGGAGGCGCTATGCGTTATGTCGACTATTACTGGGATTTGTCTGAAACTGTCATGTCCCCAGATCCCGAATTAAACACCAATGAACTTCAATGGAAAGTTGGAGATCTTTGGACCGTGCTTGAAGTAAATGGTAAGAAGTTTCTTAAAAAAATTGCCAATGCTCCATTAACCGATGGATGATATAGCGGATCTAGTCAATAAATACGGGTTTCCTATTATCTCTGCCGCTGGTTGCGGATATATGATATTTTATGTGTGGAAATGGGCAACTGAAACTGTTAAACCAGTCTTATCAGATGCTCAGACAACTCTGATTGCTCTCATCGATCGTGTTCGAATGCTTGACAATGATCTTATACGTCTTAATCAAAAAGTCAACGTAGCTTTGATGATAAGGGAAAAAGATGTTGCTAAGAATAAGTCTGACACTTCTTCTGATAACGACAAATAGTCTTGCCACAGAATTAGGCTTCTCGTTTAAGTCTCCTTCGTTCTCTGGTATAGGCTATTCATCTCATATTCAAACAATAGAGAACACTGAGAACTCAAGAAAAGAAGCTATCAAGTCAAAGCATCAGGCTGAGATTGATAAAGCTGCTGCTGACTATAAGAACACAAATCTTCAGAAATTCTTGAATAACTTTGAATCAAGGGTCTATGCTCAGTTGTCTACTCAGTTAGTCAATTCATTGTTTGGTGAGAATCCTAAAGAGAAAGGAACAATTGAGCTTGAGGGTAATACCATCAACTACATCAAGACTGGTGATACGATAAGTCTTACTGTTCGAGCAGAAGACGGAAGCGTGACTCAGATTGAGATTCCAGTCGGGCAGTTTAAATTCTGATGAAGTGGTTATGGATAGTAATCATAATGTCTTTATCAGGCTGTGCTTTCCCTGTGTATCCACTAAAGTATACACACGATGAGCCAAAGGTTCTTAAGCCAACATATACTAAGATGATTCCTGAGCCTAAGAACGGTAAAGTCATTGTAGCTGTTTATTCATTTGCTGATAAGACTGGTCAACGTAAAGACAGTGGTATGGTTGCTAAGTTATCTTCTGCTGTGACTCAAGGTGCAGAGTCTATATTGATCAAGTCATTGCAAGAAGTAGGTGACAGACATTGGTTTAGAGTGGTAGAAAGAGTTGGGCTTGACAATCTATTAAAAGAACGTCAACTCATTCGTTCGTCAAGAGAAGAAGTAAAAGATGATTCCGAATTAAGACCCATCATATATGCTGGAATGTTGATTGAGGGTTCTATTGTAGCTTATGATACAAATGTAAAGACAGGTGGTATGGGTGCAAGATGGTTAGGAGTAGGACCAAGTACCCAATACCAAGAAGATTTAGTGACGGTCTCAATTAGAGCAATCTCTGTTCAGACCGGTGAAATACTGATGACGATCAATGCACAGAAGTCTGTACTCAGTGTTGCAACGAATGTCTCTACTTTTAAGTTTTTAGAACAAGGCACCGCCAATCTTGAAGCAGAAGTAGGTGTCACATCAAACGAACCGGGACTCTATTGTTTACAGAGAGCAATCGAAACAGCAGTAGAAGAAATGGTATACGAAGGAAAGAAACTCGGAGTCTGGGACTTCAAATAGGGAGAAAGAGATGAAAAGGTCTATCGCATTGATTATGTCAATGATGATATCTTATATGGCGTTTGCTGTAGACAGTGGAGGCAATTCTGTCTATATCGATCAAACAAATGCTGACAACTCAACAGTTACAATTACACAGACTGGTTCTGGTAACAATATTGGTGATCCTGATGATGGTGTTACACCAGCATTTGTTATGGATGGTAACAACCTAGATATTACTATGACTCAAAATGGCATGAACAACGACATCGTAGGTAACCTTATTGGTGGAGACACAACTGCTGTCATTACTCAAGACGGTAGCTTAAACTACCTTAAGACCACTCAAGGTTCTTTTGGTACACTCAATGGCAATCTACATCTAACGTTTACTGGTGATTCTAATTCAACTGAGCTTAATTTTGCATCGACAAACAATACCTCTAACTATGATTACAATATGACAGTCACTGGTGATAGTAATGATATCACAAGCACGATGAACAGTAAGTATATCGACAATGATATCGCCATTACTGGTGATACTAACATTATTACAACCACACAGATTGGGTATAACGGAACTGCTTCTGTTCACGGTCATAAGATTGACTTCAATCTAATTGGTTCTAATAACACATTCGATATTCTCCAAAATGGTGTAACAACACATGACACGATTGTCCTTAACTTTACTGGTGACAATAGTACTGTCAACATTACTCAGCACTAATTCTTTTGCTGGTATAGGGTCAGTTACTGAAGAAAAGGGTCTCGGCAATATTGTTCGTGATAAGACCGATATTGCCGCTGCCCTTGATGTTCCCGTAAATAATTTAGACAATCTTATTACAGGAAACGGAGTCGTCGGTGTTACTTTTAAAGATGACACCAAAGTAAGAGTCACTGAACATTCTAAGCTCTTGATCGACGACTTCGTTTATGATTCAAATAAAAAAGGAGCAGGGAAACTCGCTCTTAAAGTTGCCATTGGAACCGTAAGATATGCATCAGGCAACATAGCACACGAAAACAATAACTCTGTCAATATAAAGACTCCTACTGCTACAATTGCTGTTCGTGGTACTGCTTTCACAATGACGGTAGACGAGGTAGGGCAGTCATTAGTCGTTCTTCTTCCAAATATAGACGGTTCTGTAGGCTCTATTGAAGTCGCTACTGCAATGGGAATCGTCAGTCTTAGTATGCCGTTTCAGGCAACCTTTACATCAAGTAGCGAAGTGAAACCATTGAATCCAGTTCAGCTTAATCTAAGTGAATCTGCTATAAATAATATGTTAATAGTAAGCCCTCCAAAAGAAATCTTGGATAAGTTGATCAAAGAAGCAGATGACCGATCTGGTGCTTCTCTTGAATTTGATGGACTTGATGTCAATGAATTAGATCAAGACGTATTCAAAAAAGATGAATTAGCATTTAACGAACTTGATGTCAATTCATTGGATTCAGATTTCCTTACGAATGAATTAGATAATGCATTGACTGCGACTTTCAGTAAGGGATACAATTCCTCCACTCAGGTTTATGTCATCGATAAGAATACATTTTGGTGGATTCAAAGAATGGTTAAAGACAACATTACGATGTATGTCAACAAAGAAAGAGGATATAACATTACGATGATACAAGGAACTACTATTGTATCATTGAAGACTGATGATTCAACAACTAACAACATCTTCATAAAGCAGACACAATGAAATATATCAAAAAGATTTTACTCTCGCCTTGGACTGCATTATTCACTCTGACTTTAGTCCTCTTCATTCGTTCACAAGATCCAGCATTTCTACAGTCTATTCGATTAAGATACTTCGATACACTTATCACTTCAAAGCAAGCACATCAATCTGAAAGTATCAACGTAGTTAATATCGATGATGATACTATCAAGCAATTTGGTCAGTTTCCTTTCCCCAGAGACAAGTATGCTCAGATCATAGAGAATCTATTCAAGCACAATGCAGGTCTTGTAGTCTTTAACATCTATATGCCTGATGCCGATAGATTTGGTAAGGATGGTGCGTTTGCTAACAGAATGTCGGTACAAGCTTTTCCTGTCGTCTTTCCTCAAATGGCAGGAACATCTAAATCCAGTTATGAACCATTTCGGCCCGGTGTCTCAGAGATTGGTGATTCTGCGACAGACTATACGATTCAATATGAAGCAATAGAACCTAATGTACAAGAGATTAATAATGTAGCGAAAGCAGTAGGAGTGGCAAATGTATTACCAGAAATTGATGGTGTTGTTAGGCGTGTTCCTATGGTCGTCTCAAGTGGAGGCAAGTTATATCCATCAATTGGACTTGAAACTCTGCGACTTGCCAGCGGAGACCCTAGCTTTCAGGTCAAATCAAATGCAGGAATCGAGGCTCTACGAATCCCAAGTTATGGAAAAATCACAACAGACTCTATCGGAAGAATCTGGGTGGATTGGTCTTCCAAACCAAATGAGTTTTCGTATAGTAAATTACCAGAAGATTTTGGACAGTCAATCGTTATTGTCGGAGTCACAGCAAAGGGACTCAATAATCCAATCGCAACTGCCGTGGGTGAACAATTTCCTCATTACCTTCAAGCTTCCGTATTAGACACTCTTATCTCTGGTACAAATATCAGTCGTCCTGTTTGGGCTGATGGCGCTGAGATGTTGTTCTCTGTTCTAATAGTAATCATATCGTTATTCTTGATGCGCTTTATGATTGCTGGATATGTGTTTCCTCTTATAGCAATCGCAGGAATATACTATGGCTCTAAATACTATTTCATCAAAGAATCTTTGTTACTTGATGCTATCTTTCCAATCAGTGCTCTTCTTCTTTGTTTTATGCACGCTTATGTGGTGAAATTCATCTCTGAATGGCATCAAAAGCAGCAAGTCAAGAAGCAGTTTGGTACTTATCTATCGCCTGCATTGGTCGAGAAATTACAAAAGAATCCAGATCTATTGAAGCTCGGTGGTGAATCTAAAGAGCTATCGATTATGTTCACAGACGTTCGTGGGTTTACTGCGATCTCTGAGCATTACGGCGCAGACGTTCAAGGTCTAACTTCTATTATGAATCGATATATGACGGCAATGACAGAGAAGATCATAGAGAACAATGGTACGCTTGATAAGTATATTGGTGACGCTCAGATGGCATTTTGGAATGCTCCTCTGGATGATCCACAACATGCCAAAAATGCAGTAAGAACAGCAATACAAATGATGGAGAGTTTAGATGAATTTAATCGACAAATTGAGCCTGAAGGTATTCCTGCTTTTGGAATGGGTTTGGGTATTAACACTGGGACTGTTGTCGTTGGCAATATGGGTAGCGTTCAGCGTTTTGATTATACCTGTCTCGGTGATTCTGTCAATCTTGCTTCAAGGTTGGAAGGTCAATCCAAACCGTATGGAGTTCGAATTATATTGGGACCAATTACAGCGGAACAAGTCAAAGACGAATTCAAAATAGTAGAATTAGATTGCATTGCTGTTAAAGGTAAGAAGTTAGGCGTTAAGATTTACACACTTGGAGAAGAACCAATGCAAGAGAAATTCCTTTCAGAATACTATGCAGGTAATTGGGATGAAGCTACGTTGATAGCTGAAGAAGCTGCTCGTAAGAATAAAGAGCTTAAGAAGTACTATGAAGCAATGATCGATCGCATGAAAGAAGGTAAACCAGAAGACTGGGATGGCACTTATAGAGCAACATCAAAATAAGGAAAACGAATGGATAACCTAAAACCATATGCTTGTGTAAAGCAATGGTTTGCAATGGGTGATCATGTAGCAGTTGAGTTTGACGGTGAAAAGCACGCAATACAAACTTTAGAAGGAAGAGTAAAAGTAGAACCCGGTGATTTTATCATCGGACCGGGTTCTCAAAACGAATATTGGCCTATTAGTAACGATATCTTTAAGAAGAAATATTGTTTAGGCTTTTAGTCGCCTGAATCAGTATTCACAACATGCTTGACCGACATTCTCTTTTTATTGTATTCATAAGAAGTTTCAGCTTCGCAAAACAACTTTCGAGTAAGTGCTCGATGAACGTCGTCCTGTATGTTGCTTAACATAATCTTAGTCAATTTATTCATCTTATAGTTTCCATCAAATTTCATAATATTTCCTTTAAAATTGAAGATCGTGTGGGTCATCAGTAGCTAACTGAATCGGTAAATAATCCCAATGTTCTTTTAGAACTGGAGTAAAATTAGTAGGTGAACGACGAATAAAGTATTTTGGCACTTTCATCTGAAGTTGATCTACCAAATTTACGAAAAACGAGTCTATACCAATAAAACATGCGCTATTCTCGATAATCGTCGTCCAATCGAAGATATTATCAGTCAAACCAGTAATTTCGATTAGCTTAGCGTTTTTTAATCCTATGCCTGCTACAAATGCGCCGATATCTAGTTCATATTTAATACGACCCATAGCGCCTGATGTATGATAGACTACATATGGTTTAGTATCCCAAATAAGACGATCATATAGTTCTTTTTCTTGTTTTTTATTGCGACGAATATCTAGATTCCATTTCTCTTCAAATGGCACATTCGTTGCAGCATACTTAAACTGATCAAATGTTGTATGAAATGATAAACCAAGATTCTTAGCTCGAATAGGAACTGGATCAATCAATCGAGATGGAAGTCCTATTTTCTTAAAATGTAAGATCTCTTCATACGGAAAACTTACTATCTCATGGCATCCAGCATCTAACAGCATTTGTCGTGGCGTTTCAAACCAATATGGATTTCGAATATTACTTTGAATGGTTTTCTCTTCTACTTTCAAAGGTAGAAACGTTACATAAGGAGCAGCATAACTAAAAGCCTTATGAAATGCTTCATCAATTACCCAATAAACATCATGACCTTGGTTATAAAAGTACTTTGCGATAGGAAGAGCAATCAGTGCATCACCTGCTCCTCGTAGTTGAATGATACCTAAATTCATTATAAAACCTCTTCAATTTCCTTGAGTGATGGTGAATAAACTCCAGTGTGCCTTACTGTAATAGAACTTGCAACATTAGCATATATGATACTATCTTCGATGCTCTTTGTTTGTAGGTATCTATACACGAGAGCAGAGAAGAAAGTATCACCCGCTCCACACACATCATATACTTCTACATGTTTAGTTTTGTATAGATTACCTTTATATGATGCGCCTAGATCACCCAGAGTAGTGATGAGATGCTCGTTTGGATACGAAGTGGCATCATCGAATTCTTTTTGATTGATCTTTACGATCATACCTTCATATCGAGCAAGGTCTTTCTTCTTCGTATCTATGAAGATCGGACCATCATAGTTTCTTTTGACATATTGAATAGTGTCTTCTGTAACAGAACCTTTGTCATAGTCTGATATTACGATGGCATCCCAAGTGCTATATCCATTATGAAGAGTAGGCACTACTAATGGGTCACGAGCAGGATCTTCGTCTAGGCGCATGATATGCTGTGAAGTTTTCATATCGATGAATCGAGTCTTCGTAGATCTACCAGTCGTGATAAAAACTACTTCACACCCCAATCGTTCTAGGTTATGCCATACGTTTGCTGCCATACCATGTCGTTCTTCTTTATGAAGAAGATCTAGAACTGGAACTGGGGCTTCGGGGCTGATACGTTTGACATCGCCGTAATAATAGACATCACGACAGTTATCACCAAGCAAAAGAATATATGGAGTCTTCATAGTTTTCGTAGGATGATTTCAATACATGATTCGATACAAGGATGGAGGGTTTGATCCTGCGGAAGATAGCCTTCATAATAAAAGTCTCGAATAACTTCGATCTTTTCTACCACTGCCTCAGTTCCACAGCATTCATTCAAGAAATCTAGTACATAGATGTTTTCGGGCGCAATGACATTCTTCATACTAAACGTAACTTTATGATCCGTATTGTAGATACTTGGCCAATTGCCCTGTTCATACATCTCACGATCAGGAATAGTGATGATTAAATACCCATTGCTTTTACATACACGAATCCAGTTCTTTAGCGCAACACGAGGATCTACCATGTGTTCTAAACAATGACTAGATGTAACAAAATCGTATTCGTTATCTGATACGCTTTCTAGATATTGAGCATCGCCATCTGGAAGATCCCATGGTCTTACATCTTGAATACCACGAAATACATGGCGAAGGCGGCCAAGATTGTCGTCACCACAACCAATGTCAATTCCTTTTCCAATGAAGTATCGATTATGAAAGTTACCATCATCAAATCGACGCTTAGCTGCTTTACTTTGTTCAAACATATTATACCTCACTCATCAACAAACCATACATCTCCGCCCGACACAAATCTTGAAGTATCTTCTTCAAAACTATGCGGAACTATATAATCATCTTCTACTTTTTCTTGGACTTCTGGATCGCTTAAGGGTCTAAATCCTTGTCGAGAATTACGTTGACCCTTTATCCATTTATTTATTTCACCCTCTTCAGTCTCGTAAAACTTTTTGCCGCCGATTGACTTTTTCTTTTTGTCTTCTTCAGACCATGTTCTACTATTGGCGCATGAAATAGAGCAAAACTTACGTGTAAAATTATGCTCTACTCCACACTTAGGACAAGTCTTCATTAGTCGATAAAAGGATGAAGGTTTTTATTTTCTGATAGCAATGACTTGAGAAAGGCGTTTTCGTCGAGGGTCTTAATCAAAGACTTTTCAACGGTTTTATACTGATTATGCAGATTTTGATATAGCATCTCCAAAGTATTAAAGTTATCCGTTTCATAGTAATTTTGTTGCTTATACATAGACATCTCCTATCGTTAAGCGGTTAATAAGAAATTTTATTTATAAAAGTCTGTATAGACCTATGCTATCAATAGTCATTAATAGCACGTAGTTCATGAGCATGCCAAACGATTGACGAGTGTACGCAGTCCAAGCGTACATCCCGCAACCCATAATCCAAAAAGGATACATGACCATAAGAGGCGGATCGGGGACTGTTGCTGCCATAGTAATGGCGCAACTGATGCTAATACACCAAGCCAAAAACTCAATACAAAAGCGAAAAGGGTAAGATTTAAAATCATCAATAATCCATCGTATAGTTTTATTCATATTTAATTTGTAAACTTTTACTCTTCCCAGCCTAATGCTTTAACACATTTCTTTCTACCATGCTTATGTGTAAGAATATGAGTAATAGCCTGATCTTTACTTGTCAATCCTGTCTTATCTACAGGAATTCTAGTAAGACTAGCAGCATGGCTTCTTAGATCTTTAAGAGACATCTTCTTTAAACCTGCATGCTCTTTTCTAATCTGATCTAAATGCCATTCCTCACCGCTTTGGTGTTCTTCAACAAAATCATTAAACGATTTCATCTACTTTCCTTTTTATTTGGCATCCGTGTAAGGATTTGAACCTCAACTAACTATTTTGGAGACAGTTGTGCTGCCATTACACCACACGGATATTTGATGGCTCCTCCCCTCCGAATCGAACGGAGCTCACAAGGATTAACAGTCCTGCCGCACACCGTGTGCGTTGAGAGGAATATTCTTTATTTACGTATTATATTGTGTTATAAAATTATTGTACAACACTTCTTCCATTTCGTATGCTTCCAATTCCCATGGTGCAGAGGTGTACATTTCATATTCATTCTCTACTATATATGCTTCGCCTTTCCAATGCATTTGGTTTTTCTTAAACTGCAATTGATTTTTTCTGTATTGCTTTAAGTGTACCATTTCATGAGCAAGAGTTCTAAGTCTTTCTTCTTGACTAAGCTTTGTTGCTATTTCAATATAGAAATTTTTTGGATAATAATTGGTTTCTGGTAAGCACCATCCATGGATATTCATGTTTGCTGGTGCTTTCATAAACGACAATATAATATCTAAATATCCTGGATCTTTCTTGAAGAGTTGAGTGCAATAAAATATTGTAGCATCTTTATATAATTGCTTTTGCTTTTTTTCCTTTATGCCTTCAATCTCTATCTCAATCATAGAGACCCATCACTTGAGATTCCATTGTCAATAGATCTAAAATGCCATGTGAATACCATTTTGGAATTTCACGATTAGTCCATCGAGCAAATCCATTCTTCTTCATGATATAGTACATGCGATAAGCATTTACTGCACCATGAGTCTTACACTCTTCTGGCATGGCCTGAGGAGGTTCCTCAATTAACAGACTCTTGATTGGAATATTACGAGGAAGTCTCGACAAAGCAAATTCAAGTTCACCAGTCTTATGTTGCTTGCCATAACGATGAGTGTATTCTTTCAGCAAATACTTCCACATCGTAAGCAACCAAGTATAATGACTTGCATCCTGTCGAACCCAGACTGCAGAAGGATGATTGACATGAGATGCCTTATAGATCATACTATCGATATGATCATTCAACTTCCAACGCTTGATCTTACGACCAGAGCTGTTGTCAATATATTCTTTACCATCAAGCATTCGATGAGCGGTCGACATCAATTGAGCATATTCGATGATCATCTTAACGACATGCTTATCGCAATGGTATTCTGCGCACTGTTGCGGCTCGTATGATAAGAAAAAGATGTTCATAAAATTCCTATAATGTATGTTACGTCTATTATACTATATTTTTATATTTAAGTAAAATCTTCAAACAAAGTTTTATCAAATTTCTTTTTCATAGGCGATACATTAGAAGTATCACGACTCTCATCAATGATGTCTTGCTGTGCTGCCTGTTCTACATTATATAGCTTCATCTTAGCTCTATCAACGCCAATCACAAACTTCTTATACATATTTGGATCACTATAACGATTTTTCAACTGTTTAACCATCAACTGATTTAGACCATTGAGTTGTTCACCAGTGATGATGGCAAACATGAAGTCTGCAGTTGCTGGTAGACCAAACGATTCAGAGGTATCTTCAAGACCAACATCAGAGTTACTGTAACCACTCCGATTTGTTTGTGTAGCCGAAATGATTGGCACATTGAACTCCACTGCAAGACCACGAAGTTCTTCTGCAATTGCCTTTACGTATGTATATGAATTGAAGTTGGTACCTGTCTTCAATCTTGCAGATGAGCAGATATTCAAATAATCAATATAAACGATATCTGGTACAAAGTTCTTCTTGATCTTCAATTCATTAAACAGATATCGAAAGTTAGATGAACTTGCAGATGCAGTAGGATATTCTTTTACAATCAACTTACCAACAGTCTTTTCTTTTGCACGATTGATTTTACGTTCATAGACATCTCTTGGCATTTCTGCCAACTCATCCATCGTTACGTTTAGAATATTTGCATCGATACGCTCAGCGATCTTCTCTTCAGACATTTCAAGGGTAATATACAACACATTGATGCCGCTCATCAGATTGGCTGATGCACAATGGCACATAAACATTGACTTACCAACACCAGTACCTGCAAGTACGATGTTCAATGTTTTAGGCGATAATCCACCTTTAGTGATTTTATTAAAGTACTCGAGATCAAAGGGAATCTTGGATTCCTTACGATGATACATCGCATATCGATCTTCCCAATCATCAAGTAAGTTATGACCAATATGCGTATCAAAGGAAACTGCCAGAGCATCAGACAAGAGCTGAGGGATAGATCCCTTTGAGATTTCAGCCTTCTCATCAGACATCAACTTAATAGACTTAGAAATTGCATTGAACAGAGCTTGGTCTTGACAGAACTTCTCTGTCTGATCAAGCAACCAATTTACTTTGGTATTTGGGTCAGAACTTAAGTTCTCGATAGTATTAGTACTATCTTTGAACTGTTGTTCGTTCAGATCTTTACGATTACTTAGATCGATGACCAACGCCTCCTTCGAGGGGAAAGCGTTGTACTTCTTTAGATACTCATCGATTAGATTGAAGATTACTCGATCATTTACATCCTTAAAATATTCATCTTTGATGAAAGGGATAGCTCTGCGACCATAGTCTTCATTAAAGAGTAGACTAGATAGAATCGTCTTCTCGATCGTCATTCAATTCTCCTACACTGTAAGTACCATAACTGTATTCTTTCTTTGCACACTCATCTAAGCGCTGCAGCATCTCATCAGTAAAGTACTTCTCTGGATTGTTATTGATTTCTTTACCAAACAATTTGGTACCGTCTGGTAATTCATAACGAGTAGTAACCTTTTTGATGATGTCATACTTTTCAGCTAGCTCAAGTAGACCATAATACTTATCTAGACCTTTATCATAAGATAGACGTACTTCTACTTGGCTATTTTCTTTTGATAGGCGTGACTTGTACATTTTAACTTTAACGATGTTACCAACAACATCAGTGCCTTCTTTATCTTTCTTCTTAGAAAGCATGGCAATTGTAGAAGCAGCGTATTTGAGCCCCGAACCACCTGAGATTTCATTTGTAGGCACATATGCACCGACTGCTGCATAGACATGATTGGTCAAAATCAAAGGTACCTTAACTTTAGCAAGCTTAAGAGTAAGCACTCTAAATGTGGCTTTGATAATTTGAGCCTTTGTCATATCTCGTGTTTCTTTGCCTTCAGATGTGTCTTCCATTTCTTTTGTAGAAGACAATAGTCCTAATGAATCAAGAACCATCATGAAAGGAGGACGCTTATCTCCAGACTTTTCATAGTATTCAAGAGTCTTGAGCGCATGAGTCCTAAACTTCTGAATGGTATCCATTTCGGCAACGATTACTCGTTTGGTATCGATGCCTCGCTGTTCCATCATTGACTTAGTAACCGCAGCTTCAGTGTCATAATACATAACACCAGCTTCTGGATTAGCATCTAAGAACGCTTTGACGATGCCGAGTACGAAGAAAGTTTTTCCTGTAGCAGATTCACCGGCAAAAGCAGTAATTTTATTATTTGGCACACCACCAAAAAGACTGCCGCTAAGCACAGCGTTGAGAATATAAGAACCAGTATCAATGCATCCACTATATTCTGCAGAACCTTGACCATCAGCGGCGATTCGAGTATCTTCATCTTTGAGTGTCTCCACTAGATTTTTGAAAAATGACATATATTTCCTTTCAGTTTCACTTATAATGATTATACAGTATGTGTTTAATTAAATATACCCTAAGCAAAGAAATCTTCTAAACTCGTTGAAGTATTTTCTTCTGCTGTCCAACCAATCTTTTCGATAATACCATTCAACGGTTCAATAAAAGCTTTTTCAAATTGGGTATGATAGTCGATATGCCGGTGAAGTTCAAACTCTTTAGGCAATTCACCTGGGCATGATATGACTGACATACCATATTTATTAGGCGTAAGGTAACAGAACTTAATCTTTTCACCGTCCATGATATATTGATACTTTTTCTCCATGGTTTTTGCACGAATGATATGGTTGTAACACAGAGCACCTCTTACTTGAATAGGAGTACCTTTTGCATAGACGTCTTGCTTACGAGAATACTTATTCATACCGTTACACCCACGAGGAAAGGCAATCTGTTCGAATGAAAGAGTGAAGAATTCGTCCTTGAATTTCTTCACGAACTCGATGAGTGCCTTATTGTCTTGAGTCATGATAATCTTAAGAGCTTTCTTAATAGACTCTCTACACGACAGAGGAGTAGAAGACTTAACAGCTTCAATGCCCATAATCTTGAGTTTAGGTTCAGCATAGCGCACTCCTTCGGAATCGTGTACGTTTAAGATGTATCGTTTCTTGGCAGTCCAGATACCTTTGTCAGCAATCGACTCACGCTTCATCTTCATCTTCTGATCATAGGCATTCGTATAAGTTGCAAGTTTAGCATAAGATGCATCGATAAAGGGTTCAAGCTTTTCACGACATACTTTATTCAAATACTCTACGATCTTTGTAGTATCCTTCTCGCCAGGAAACACATGATCGACCAATCCACTTAGGTTGATATAGATGGAATCTGTGTCTGATGCAATAATATAGTCTTTATCCGTTTTAAGAATGTTATTGAGATACTTATTCATCTCATTTTCGATCCATCGAATGGATACCTGACCTGCAAGAGTGATGCATTCTGCCAAAGCGATCTGATAGTATCGAAAGAACTTATTGCCTAGTGCGCCATAAGCTGAGTTCAACATGATCTTGAAAGCCATCTGAAGATTGTTGTATCGCGCGATCTGCTTTTCAAGTTCAAACGTCTTGTTCTTCTGATATTCCTTCTGAGCCTCGATCATCTTCTTCTTGTAGATCGTACGCTTATTATAATACATCTCCATTAGTTCTGGCAAGAAACCTTGCTTATCACGACGAAAGATACAACGATTAGGAGTCTTGATAAGATCTGTATCCCATTCATCTGCTTCACCAGCAAGGAATCGATCTACATCCTTTTGACCAGAGATTTGACCATAATACGTTTCAGGTGAGATGTTGTACTGCATGATAAGGTGAGGATATAGGCTATTCAAGTCGAATGAGCATACCCAATCATGGATACCAACCTGAGGTACTTTTACATATGCACCTGCAAATGATGTCTCAAATCCATCATCGTTTTGAATACCACCTTCAGATAAGTTTTCTAAAGAACCAATCATAGCATAAGGAATATCTGGAATGCTTTCCTTTGGAGTTACTACGATATTACGTTCAAGCAAGAAGTTATGACTGATGATGTCCCATAGTTTTACTACACCAAAGGTATCAGCATAGTTAACTTTTGCGGCATATGCCATAGCGAATACAAGCTCGATCAGCTTAAGCTTATCTTCAAGTCTTTCAATCAGATCTACGTCTTTGATATTGTAATCGATGAATAGTTGGAAGTTGTTCTTATACAACTCATGTAGATTACCATATTCAGAGTAGTCTAACTTCTTTTCTCCGAGTTCGACCATGGCGATATGATCTAACTTATACGATTCCTGATTAGAATAAGTGAACTTCTTATAGAGCTGAATGTAATCAAGAGTGGTGATACCCATGATGTCATATACATTAAAATGGCCATTGGCTTTACCACGACTGACATGCTTTTCATTGACGATACCCCATGGAGACAGACGTTTCATGTTGTCTTCACCAAGGACTTTGGTCAATCGATTGACTAGATATGGAATATCGAATGATTCAATGTTCCAACCAGTGATCACATCAGGATCCATGATCCGCCATGCACGAAGGAACTGCTCAAGAAGATTGGCTTCGTCTTTACACTTGATATACTTTACGTTCTCGTCAGAGTTCTTATACTCACCACAACCAAAGACTATCATCTGTCCTTTGAACTTGATACCAATAGCTGTGACTTCTTTGTCTGCTAGTTCAGGTCTTGGGAATCCATCATCTGATGCTACCTCGATATCGAAATAAAGGATCTTGATCTTGTCAACGTCATATTCAACTTCATTACGAAAGTTATCAAATAACCAAAGATAGTTGAAAGAACGAGGACTTTGACCATGGACAGTAAAGTTATCTACATCTTTATATTTTTCTGCGAACTCTTTCGCTTCATAGATAGAATCGAAATCAAACTTTTCGACTGTGACGTCTTGGAGAGTCTTATAGACTGATGTGCTATCCGCTTTCTTGGATTCGACAAAGAGATATGGCTTGTATCGAATCTTACGCTGCACAGCTTTGCCATTCTCATACCCGCGATAAAGGATGTTATCTCCGCGTTGGATGACTGAGGTATAGAATTTCATAACATTATCCTTATAAATACATTCAGGGTACACGTTGATTGTACCATAATAAAACAAATAAAAACACTATTTAAGGGGTCTCGCATGAGTTTAAAAGATTTTCAAAGTAAGATTGGTGTAACGGCTGATGGCGCATGGGGTCCGGGGACGCTTAAGGCTGCTGTAGAATTCTTGAAGATGCCTAAAGTGCGCGCTGCTCATTTCTTTGCTCAAACTTCTCATGAAAGTGGTGGCTTTAAATCTCTTTCAGAAAACCTAAACTATAGTGCTGACGGTCTTGTAAAGATCTTCCGTAAATATTTCCCTGATGTTGCCGCTGCTACTCCTTATGCCAGAAATCCAGAAAAGATTGCCAATAAGGTATATGGTGGTCGTATGGGTAATGGTGATGAGGCCTCAGGTGAAGGTTTCAAGTATCGCGGTCGTGGCGCCATTCAGTTAACTGGTAAAGATAACTACGCTGCATTCGCCAAAGCAATCGATCGTCCTGATGTGCTTACTAATCCAGACATTGTTTCTGGTGAGCTTGCATTTGAATCTGCTATGTTCTTCTTTGATAAGAATAAGCTTTGGGACATTTGTGATAAAGGTATCAATGATGAAACCATTACAGCTCTTACAAAGAGAATCAATGGTGGTACAATTGGTTTAGAAGATCGTAAGAAACATACTTACGAGTATGCTAAACTTCTAGGAGTTTAATGAAAAGGGGAGCAAAGGCTCCCCTTCTCTTATCTGTCTTAATGAATCGTTTTGATTACATAACTTAGCATTGCTGCACAATTAAATACAATCAATAAAGTTAAAACAATATTATTTTTGATTAAGCTCATTTTTCCTCCGCAAGAAACTGTTTAGTAGTAGTTGGTTCTTTAATCTCGATCTTCTTGGGTTTCTTATGCTCAGGAATAATACGCTCCAGAATAATCTGAAGAATTCCGTTTAGCATCTCAGCGCCCTTAATTTCGATGGAATCGTTTAGAGAGAATGTTCGCGTAAAAGCACGAGTGCTGATACCTTTATAAAGATATGGGTTAGTTTCATCGTTATTAGATTTACCTGTAACGATTAACTTATCTTCGACAAACTCAATTTCGATATCAGAACGACCAAAACCAGCTACTGCAAGCTCGATTGCGTACTTATTCTCATCGATTTTCTTGATGTTGTACGGAGGATAATGGGGAATGCTCTTTGTGAAGTCGTCATGAAGTTTTGAAGCTTCATTGAAAACGTGATCAAAGCCAACAAAGAACGAATTGAAGGCGTCCCAATTTTTTGGGACAAAGTATGTCTTAGTCATAAGACCTCCTGTTAAGCAAGGTTAATAAATTGGCAGTTTATACGCTACTGCCAAACGCGCCACCCCGAAGGCATGGCAATCTCAAAATCTATTTATATTACTTTCTTCTTCCGATGTTATATTTAGCGACTAGTTCCCAATCATCTTTCTCTTTATGAGAGATGATCTTGATCTGACTGATAGGAGCCATTAGTTCTGCAATATATTCTGGACGTACAACCTTAAGTAAACCCCATTGCTCTAGTAGAGTAGCAATGGTGTTCCTTCTAGACATATCATCTTCAGAGAAATTAGATGGCTTACCGTCTAACATAAACAATTCTTTAAAATGCACGATATAATACTTTCCCTGCTTATGCAGGATATGACACGATTGATAAAGAGTATTATCTTTCTTCGATGCTACACCAATACGGGTCAATGTTTCTTTTATTTTAAGGAAATCTTCTTGTTCTAAGAGACTCACCTCAACTAGGGAATCAACTACACTCATTTTTTTATCACTCCGCCTTTTTGTAATTTATTTTTTAGCAGATCCAATTCTTCTTTATTTATAATTGATAGGATTTCTGCGGCGCGAGTGTAGTTGCATTGATAATATTGGGTTATAGCTTCAATATCTTTATCTTCGGCTTTTTTAGACCATTTACTAAACCTTTTCTTTTTAGGAATACCATTTAGATAATATTCAAATTGTAGTTTATTGTCTACATGAGCATACTGATTGATTTCATTTGCATATAGAATAGTATCAACAAAATAAGATAATGATTTATTGACCATGAAAGGAGTATATCCCTTCTCTGCCAACTCGTCATTTTCAGTTCCTACCATTAGGTTCTTCTTCGTATCATTGATAGCATTTACGAAGTCGAACGGGTTCATACAAATTCACACTCTGTCATGATCATAGTCAAACATGCTACAGTATTGATTTCAGGATCAGCAACGAATGCAGCTTTGAACTGATAGTCACCAATGATCAACACCAACTGAGGGATAGATGCAGGTTTAATGTGCTGAATAGCATTGTCGTAGATCTTGCGAAATAAGACATGAGATTCAATATCACTATTCTCGCCTACCCACTTTCGCATGTTGCTAAACGACTTAGCCTTCAGATAACCAAATAGGTTCTTAAAGCTTTCATCGCCTAGATTGGCAAGGATACCACTATCGATCTTACCTGTAGCAGAATAGCGTTGAAGTTCATTTAGTACTCGTCTCCAATCTGGAAAGTACTTGCTAATGACTTCGGCGACTGCACCATCATCATACTGAACCTTTTCAGTGTCAAGGATATTCTTGATGCGCTTCATGAACTGAGAAGCTAACTTAGCTTTCTCATTATTAGGAAGCTTAAAGTCAATGACTGTGCATCGACTATGAAGCGGTTCAATAATCTTGTTCTTGAAGTTACATGTAAGGATAAATCCACAGTTCTTTGAGAACTCTTCCATGAAGTTTCTCAAAGCAGGTTGAGTACTATTTGGATTTAGATAGTCTGCTTCGTCTAAGATAACATACTTTCTTCCACCCATCAATGACATAGAAGAAGCAAACTGGCTGATATCTACACGAAGAGTATCGATGTTACCATTCATCGATCCATTGATAATCATATAATCGCAATTGAGTTGCTCAAGCATGGCTCGAGCCACAGTGGTTTTACCCACTCCAGCTCGGCCAGTCAAGAGCATATTTGGAATTGTACCTTTATCTACGAATTGCTGGAAAGTATTCTTCAAATCAGTAGGAAGAATGCACTGCTCAATCGTTTTAGGACGATAAAGCTGGGACCACAAAAAATCATCACGAACCATAATATAAAACTCCAATCAATTAAATAACAACAGATTCGTATAAGGTCTGAAATTCCTCCATTTCCATTACTTCTTCAGTAAATGAGTTGTTATGATACACCTTAGCCATCTTACGAAGAATTCGTTTATTCATATTAAACTTTTCAGAGGCATCTGTAATAGCTTCTTTTTGAAACTCCTTCTCAGACTTCACACGAAGCATAGAGTTAGAAAGTTCATCAAGAACACTTTTCAGTGCCTTCTTATCAACATCAATCATTATTAATCCTCGTAGGTAGAAGTAGATTCAGTAGTAATCCAATACTGTACACCATCATCAGACACAAAGTGGCCGATACCCTTAGCGACAAATACGTCATAAGACTTACTCATCATCTTAAGATTGTTGCAAGAGAAGATGATCTTAAACGTCTTACTGGTTTCCTTTACTTCGAGCTCAAACGTATTGTTTGAAGAATTCTTAGAATCCATAGCTCGAAGGAGTAGACGACCATCTTCACCTACAAGAGCAATTTCTGGCAACTGAAGGACACTCGAAGCCCTCATTAGATTTTGAAGATTATCAGCAGTCAAATTAAACTCTACATATGACTCACCTACCTTGATGTCCTTATTCGGAGGAAGGATCATCGTGATAGGATCAGCATAGATAAAGTTTACGCTCTTACGACCATCAGTAACCTTCACATAGTTATCACAAAGAAGGAGTTCTGGATCATCGAACAGAGACAGAACTCCTAGAAAACGATTCAAATCAAAGATGCCAAAGTCCTTTTCAATCGTCTCGTCAATCTGAGCTCGAGCCATTACCGTTTTAATCGGTGAAATGGTCGATAGTACATTACCAGTATTGAACATGATAGACGGATTGATAGAGCTAAAGTTCTTTAGAATCTGAATCGTTTTTGCACTTAGTTTCATAATAAACCTCACTTACCCTTTTTATGTGAATAGCTAGCATCAGCAGTAGCTGCAGCACCGATCGATGCTAGATCTGCAAGAGATCCACCAAAGATGTAAGTACCAACGTGTTGCAACTGCATCCAAGGACAGAACCATACCTGACCGCCCATCTTCTGAACGTTATAACAGAACATGTAGTCTTCTGATAGGTAACGCTTAGAGACTGGATCGATGATACAATCAAAGAATGCCATAATCTCACGACTACCATCAAAGTGTTCAGTACGAACATGATCAGGCTTATAAGAAAGCTCAGGAAATGCTTCTTGATATTTCTCAAACGTACGGCGACGAATCATCATGAATCCAGTACCAATTTCAGATACTTCAACTGGTTCACCAATTGGGATCTGAGCTTGACCAGACTTAGGATTGAACACATAATCACCGACATATTTTTCTAGATTATTTGGATTATCGTCAGCAACACCTTTATCTACGGCGAGCTTAATCTTTTCCCAAGAGATGCACTTCTTAGGATATGGACCACCGATAACGTCGTATGGACTTGCATCGTCTTGAATAGCAAGAAGCGCAATAACGTCATTTGGATTGAATCCAATATCACTGTCAATGAACATCAAGTGAGTCGCGCCTGAACGCATAAACTCGTCAGCACAATAGTTGCGTGCTCGAGTAATCAGAGATTCGTTGAATAGGAAGTACAGCTGAAGAGGAATACCGTATTGGGTACAGATAGCTGATAGATCGGCGACTGAACGGGCAAACATGCCTGTGCACTGACCACCATACATGGGCACCGCTAGGAATAGCTTACGCGTTCTTAGAACTTCTACAGGAACTTTTACTTGAAAATTAGACATATTTCACTCCAATGTTATAAGGACATTCATTCAAGACATGATGAAGCATCATTCTACTACACATATTTATATATGTACATCATACCAGTTCAGGTATATTTAAACGCATATCTTTTTCTTTTTGTTCTTGGGAATCTTGGACATACATCTCAATGATTGCATAATGGATGATCTTCATCAGATCCTTTCGATTGTAACCTCCCTTCTTACCGTATCGTTTAGCGTACTTCATGATGTTACCCATACAAAAACCAGTGCCATGACCAGCATCAATGATCATATCAGTCGCCTGATATTTGCCGCTATAGTGTTCGTTATAAGTTGCATCGATATATTTCATTACTGTATCGATAGAATTTTTTTCATTATATTTGTATGTAATCACGAGAAGAAATCCTCCAATGTTGTTGCCTGCTGTGTATTGTTATATTCTTTACCTTGCCAATGCGGGTAAAACTCTCGAGAAAGATGAACTGACTTAGGCTTTTCCATGAATGAAAAATCTAGTTCACCGTTCTGATTGATCATGTGCTTGGTCCATTCAAAGAGCTTTACATCATCTGTCTGTTGTTTCTTACATTCATCGATGAATATGCTTCTTATCCTATCGCGATCTTTCCATGAACCATAAAATGGAGTGCCTTTATACCAACCAGTCTTAGGAATAGGACGACTCTCATTCTCAATAGGGAGAGGTTCATATATCTGTGCAGGAATATTGAATTGCTTCACTGCATCGAAGTAATTCTTAACTAGATCTCGAGTAGCTTTATCAGAATTACTTTGACGACAAAGATGATGACGAATATCAATGTTGCCAAAGTAAAATTCTAGTTGCTTAAATTCATACTGATTACTATAGATGAATTTGTCTAGACCTTCTTTGAGAGCTCCAAACAAGGTTTTGAACGGCACTGAGTTGACCATCCATCCGGGTCGATACATGCAGATAGCATGACTATCGCCACATGAGATCTTATCATATGTCTTGATAAGATTAGGATCTACTACTTCTGCGCTATCCTGAATACGCTTCAGATTATCCCAATCAACTTGATACCAACGAGGATCTATGTCTTCTTGTTTATCTTTATCCGTCAGAATACGCATGCGTTCTTGAAGCATTGCATGGTAATCAGGAAAGTCGATACATATAGAATACACTTTGCCTTTAAAGTGCGAGAACTCTTTGAAGTTATCCACATTAGCATACTCTTTCAATCCACCAAAAAGATTGAGAGTTCCACCCCAATCATTACCGTGATAGACATATATCGTATCATAGTCATGAACGTTCTTTAGATTGCCAGACATCGCAACATCGATGTCTACACCAGACTGCTTTATTTGATCGGCATAAATGATGCCTTGTGCTGCACGATGACTACTAATACTCTTTGAGATAGGAGTAAAAGGACTCATCAATAAACATTTATTGCGCATGCTTATCCCACTTAACGTTTGAATTTATTCTGTCGTAAATAGTTTGATCTTGTAATCTCGGTTCCGTCCCGACATTCCAGAAGATTATATCACGTCCACTATATTTAGGTACATACTTCCAGGCCTTTCCATCGTAGGTATTTACAGTAGGAAATGGTGGCAGATTCTCTGGCCTCTCTACATCCTGAAAGTCCAAAGGCTCTGATATAACTTGAGCTCTTCCAAGTTCACCTGCCTTTAGGTTTCGTGCAACTGCCACGCAATTAAACTTTGCTTTTGGCCATGCGATCTGAAGTGCTCTTGACAATACACCAGTAGAGATAGCGACATATACTTCTTCTGGTGCTGGAATCTTACTTGCAACCTTTACTATGCCTGCAGTAACCAGTTCATGTCTCAATCCAAGAGGAACAAAGAATGCGCCATTTTCTTTTGCCCAATCTGCAGCTGCTTTATTTAAATTTGGCATAGCAGCGATACGTTTGAACATAGGAATAGCACCGCGTTCTATACAACATGCTTGATGTAATGAAATTTTCTTTGATGCAGGCATAAACAATACCACTTTCTTATTGTGGCGATTTGCTACATCTAAAAGAGATACACCAGCAAGACCTACACGAGGTTGAGAATATACGATAGTATCTGAGGGACAGCGTGATATGAGAAGATCTCCGCCTCTTACCTTTGTTCCTGTAATCAAATCATCTCTGACTACTCTGATGCCTTCATGCTCTACGATGACTGGTGCAGGATTAGGATCTTCCCATCCTTCTGCCAATGACAAATAGTATTCCTTTGCCGCTTCAAGACCATAGAGACCAACATCTTTGTTGACCCCATCAATTACATGATTATCGTGTGACATCGTATTTCCCAGTTTTCAGTGACCAATTACTTGGGTAAACCCAATCATAAGGAATTTGCTTAGTCTGCTTCTTAGTTCCAAACCTCATAGCCATATATTTAAAGTGCATACACAATTTATCTTCTAGGTTTAGATACATATGTGTCGTAATAGGGTTACTCTTATGTTGAGCAAGATAATCCATCATCTCTACTAACTGATGTCCTTGCTTATTCGTAGGCACGTACTTACCATCTTCATCGACCTCATACTTACACTTACCCATCAAGTTAGGACCATCAAAGATCTGCTGAAGTCCGTCAAAGAATCCTGTGCCTCCATGCAAAAAACTATTTGGGTCTACCCATTCTGGATGAGACATAGCTACATGGCGAGATGCGTTCTTACATGGATACATGGCATTCCTAAAACCTTGTTCCTTTACGAAATGCTCGTTTAGAAGCTTAGTAAACTCCATCATAGAATACGGTCTGTCTTTTGTTCCTAACAATTTAGACAGAGGTTCAGCAGCTCGTTCTGGAACGGTTGCTAACCAGTTATGTACTTTTGTATCTTTAGGATAATAGATCTGAAATAGGTCTGAACGCGAATGACGATGATCCTCAAACCGAGTAAGCATCGCAGCTGCACCACCATCTCTCCATGTAATGTATGTTTGCCAGTGTTCATTACTAAATGAGAACAATAGGCATGCAGTCATGATTCTCAATGGATCGTCGATGACCTTCATCTCATCTACAAATGGGCATTCATGCCAGTGCAAACGATGAGATAACTGTTGATAGTTTTGTCTAAGCATAGAATCTTCTCGTTCATCATATGCTCTGCAAAACTCAAAGAACTTTTCAACTCTTTCTTCGAGAGTCCAATCTCTCATCCAACTATGAACTGGTTTACTCTTATGGTCGAGATCTACGTTTACAAGTGCCTTATAGGCGATATCCTTTGATGTATCTGTAAGTAGTGCTTCAAGATTATTCATAGAGCGGCGACCATTTGTTTGTACTGATCTACAGTCAATCCTGCTTGTTTAAGAATAGCGTCATCAGAAGGATGAGACTTCATACCATTAAACGTCTTAACGATGCCAAGATCTAACATGGCTTTCTGACGTCCATATGGATGATCTTTGATCTTACAGCTAGACCATACTGCATCAAAATCTAAATGATCATATGCGGCACCAGGACGAACATAGTTTTCTACCCATCGAATGAAATCGCAGCATACGTCTTCAGCATTATAAGGCAATGATCCAGTGTCTTCGTAGATCTTTGTCATGACTGCATCCAAGAACTGTTCTTGTTGCATCTTCTTTACTGGCTTTGCGAGATAAGAAATACACTCTACAGCATTAGTACCGTAATAAAACATGCTTTCTTTATTGACATATTGAGGATACCAATCAGCAACGTCTGCGACGACAGCTGCATATTGAAACCTATACGCATTTATGCCATTTCGTTTGTTCCAATTCAACATGAATTCACCAAGTTCACGAAGATCTTTCTTCGATCCACTTGATTCTAACCATTCAGCCATCTCTCGAGCAAGGTGAGGAGCAAACTCAGTTAGATAATAGTCTCCGCTACGCTTATATCCAGATCCCGCTGGTGGTTTAGGAAAGCTAGGAAACTGATAGCCAATTGAAGTATAAAATGGTTGTGGATAATGATTGACGAGTTTAGTCATCTCTTCAATAGTTTTACACTGATAGAGATGCAATAGAAGTGTGTTATGATACCCAGATGGTTTGGTCGAGTAATTGATAGCACTACCAGTTACTCTATGAAGAATAAAGATGTACAACCATTCTGGTAATTTAAAGTCAGAGTGTTTACCAGTCCATGATTTAGCTACCATATCTCGTTGTCGTGTATGAACGCCTGCTTGCATCTTACGCCAATATGGATGTTGATCTGTCCATCCGTAAAAGCAATCATTAACAATCTGAGAGAATCCAGCATACTTACGTTCAACTACATCATATAGATGCACATGATGAAGCAGCTCATCGCCCATATTAGATTCTTCATGAGCCATCATGCCATATGGTTCATCGTCTGCTACATTACACTTGATCTGTTGATCTAATGCAAGCTTATAATATCTGACGTATTCATCGTAATATTGAGTAGGTTCAATCATAGTATATCTTTTAGTCTTTGAATTATATCTTGATGACGCTGCGGGTCATTTAGATTACGATTACGAGGAGAAGGATGATCAATCATCATATGATTAATTTTGTACTTCTTAAGTACACGACTTACAAATCCACCTAAAGCAACCACTACTCGCTTATTGCTTGTTCTTTCAAACAAGAGATTGCAATCTACGTCATCAATATTAAGCGAATTGATCTTATCAGGAATTACATTATGGAAGTCCCATTCATATATTCCTGCAGAATTACACCACTTCTTTAAAGTGTTGAATGATCCGTTTGAGAAAGGTTCTGTTTTAGTAGAAGGACAAATGCCAATAAAAATGATTTCATCTGATCGTTTATGATCAGGCATGAAATCCACCATATCACGCAAGCCAGACTTTATCATACCAATTTACACTCACGCCCGCTTCTTTAAACATGCTATAAGATTGTTCGCCAGATACTTTCCACTTTTCAGGGATATCAGCTTTCATTATCTCTGGAGTATATATGACTACTCTTTTAATACCAACTTGGATAACGCCTTTAGCACACTCCGAACAAACAGGTAAGCCATAAACGTAAAGAGTAGCTCCATTCAAACTTACTCCGTTGAGTGTAGCATTATAGATACAATTCATTTCAGCATGAACTACATATTTATACTTCTCTTCACGATCATTTAAACGTGCTGATGTATCATCAATACCACGAGGAAAACCATTGTATCCTTGGGATAGAATCTGTCCTCTTATACCAGTAGTGATAGATCCAACTTTAATAGATGGATCCTTAGACCACGTTGAGATATGACGCGCTAACTCGCTATACTTCATGTCCCAGTTTGTCATTTGATTAACCCAAAATGTCTTTCATATACGTGCAACGACCCGACATTCCAGACAATATTGCCTAGTTGAAGTGCTAGATCATCACATAGCTGAAGAGCAACATACTGCTGCCACGCGAAGTCATTTTTATATCCGAACACCACATCATTAGATCTCATGTTTACGATAGCATGTAAGCGATCATAACGAATCAAATACTGAACGGTATTGGTGCACATAAAGTCATTCATGCCAAGGAATTTATAATCATAGTGCATGAATGGACGAGTGTAAATCATCACAGCCCGACGAGAATTGGGATTCTGTTGTAGTTCCTTTAATACATTCTCGTACTGATTACCGTTTTCCTGGCTATAGATGCACCAACCATAGTTAGAATTAATATAACCATGTTCATCTGCTACTTGTTTCCAAATTTCAGGTGCACCACCAGGAATATCATGTACACTTAATGACTGCGATTTATACCACTCGAGTTCACGAGCAACATAATCAGTATTCACTGTGCCAAAGATCGACGGTTCATCAGCGATAAACTGTGCACCAGCCAATTCAAGAGTCTTAACGCCAGTCTTATCGATTACAAAATCTTCAGACCTAAGAGCAAGATTAAAATATTCACGAATAGAACTAACAGTATTGTGTCGCATCATCTACCATTCCTTTAATAGCAAGTGCTGTATCAGTACCAACATAAACATTATCAGAAACTTGCGCAAATGTCTCTGGCCAGAGACGCTCTGTTTCTGTTACTTTCTTATTGAGGAAGTTACGAGTTGGATCTTGACCTTCCATCTTGCCTCGCATATAAGACACGAAGAATGAACCATAGTTAATAAGATCGATAGCAGAATCTTCTAAACTTTCGAAGTTAGGTTTATAGTTCTTATCATTTTCCATAGCTTCCATAACAGAGTACATGCGAAGCACTTTGCTATGAATCAAATCCAGAATAGTGGCACAACCATGTGGATAGTACTGTGCTTGCTTAATGCGTGATTCTGCATTCTGATAGTCATTAGACTTTTTGTTTTGAATAGCTGCTGCTTCTTCAAGAGCTTTAAGAGATTCTTTCATATATTTTATCCTTTCACTCGATAATAATAACCATCGTATTTAGATTCTTGTAGATTTTTTAATACGTGATCAGCACTTTCTAACTTAAGGTATTCAAATGTAATTTTATCATCAACTTCTAATGGTCTAAGAGGCCTATTCATATGATAGAATGCGAAGTGTGTCAAATTATTATTTTCAAATGCCTTTTTCATCCAAGGAATATTGCGTATTTTTTCCTTTGGAATACTATAGTATTTAGTATTGACACATTTTACATCTATTTTATATTCATGTACACAGAAATCATGTACTTTATCATAAGATTTTTCTACTAATTTTCTTTGAATTAAAGTATATTCTAATAAAGTGTAGTCTGCATCTATCATTCTTTCTTCAAGAGTTCTTCCACATGGTAAAAGAAGTTCAACTTGAGCATCACGATATTCTATAAAGTCTTGATCTACTATAACTTCTCCTAAAGATTCAACTGACTCTCTAAGATAAGAATCTAGTTCACGCATTTTCATCAAACAGCATTCCTAATAGACCAACATTATCTTTATGACTCGGGGCAATCCAACCTTCTGGTTTAATGAGATCTGGAAGACCAAGAGGATTTGGACGACTTGGTTTGATTCCAACCATCTTATTCATATTAGCTTTATGTACTTCATCCCAAGCAAGACGAGCGTCTACATCAAACAAATCAAGTGTACCAATAGCAACTACGCAAAGATCAATTAAAGCATCTACTACATCATCTGCGGTTTCAGCTGTACTTAGTTCATTCATTTCTTCTTCAAGAAACTTGATACGAAACTCTAAGAACTTATTTAGCTTTTCTTTATCAAAAGCTTGAACTTTATCAAATACACCATACTTTTCGTGCATGATCATAATATCATGCGCCCAATTGTTACTCATAATTTATCTCCACAATTAAGAACAGTGTTTTCTAGTCATCTTCCAGCATGAACACATCTTACACATTTTATCTGGATCTTGTACAAAACATTCCGGTGATCCATACTGAATGTATTCATCTTTACCTTTCACTTTAGGTTTAGGTTTAGGTTTAGGATCTTCTTCATTCACGTATTGTAGTTTTACTCGACCATCATGACCATGAATTTCTATGATATGATCTTTACAATCAAAGAAAGCCATACCAGTTATCTTTTTGTAATTAGCGTTTAGCCAATTTAAAGCACAACGACCATCAGTAAAGATTACACCTTCAGCAACGATTATATCATTATCCTGTATTAAATTAAACAGTTTCATAGTGCTAACTTCGCTGGTTTTTGACGTTTCTGAACTTTAAGAGCTTGTCGCTTTGCGCGATCTAACAATGCTTTGTTTGCTCTCTGTGTAAAGTTGATTCCTTCAAGGTGATCCATCTCATGGAGAAAACATCGAGCTGTCATTCCTACAAATTGTTGGGTAGTTGTTTCTCCAAATGCATTCGTAAAACGAGCTTTAACAAACATAGGACGCTTGATCTTTACATACATAAATGGATATGAAAGGCATCCTTCATCTAGATTAACTTCCTCAGGAGAAACTTCGATTATACGCGGGTTATAGCATACTATAGCTTCTTCTGCTCGCATCACGAACACTCTCCATGGAAGTCCTACTTGATTTGCTGATAGCCCCATGCCTGAGTTATGATTCATGGTTGCTATCAAGCAATTAGCCAGATAAACGGGAGGTAAAGGAGGATTCTCGAAATCAAACCGTTTAGTAGGTTCAAATAGAATAGGATGAGTATTTGGTACTAAAGGTAGTATGTCGTGAGTCAGTAATGTTTCTTCTGTCATGTTTTATCTCAATATCATGCAGCAATACGGCTGAAATTTTTATGTTTTTCGAATTTAATCACGGAATGGAACTTATCATAGAGCGCATCACCTTTATGACTAATGATGAATACATTCGTATCAGATGCCAAGGATTGCAAGATCTTTAAGAATTCTTCTGTTCCCGAATTATCAAGTGAAGAATCAAAAATTTCATCCATTATAAGCAAATTAGTACTAGCGCTATTGCGCAACTTTGATATGGCTCTCCAAGTAAATAGTAGTGCCAAATCGATACGTAGTTTTTCGCCTTCTGAAAAAGATTGGTAACTAAATTCATCTCTAAACCTCGATTTAATTTTCTCTTCAAAGCTCTCATTAAGTTCAAAGTTAACAAAAAAGTCCATAGATGCTAAATATTTATTGATCAGCTTATTCATAACTGGAATATACTGCTTAATGATTTTAGTCTTGATTCCGGTGTCTTTTAATAGGTTAGCAGCGATATCATGCAATAACTTCTGTTCGACTAAGTGATTCTTTTTGCTAATGTTCTCTGTTAATTCTGCTGACAATACTTCTAGTTGGTTGCCATCAACGTCAATCTTAGACGTCTGTGATTCAATCGACTTAATACTATTAACGTGTGATTGCATGATATTTTCAATCAATCGGATCTGATGGATATATTCATCTATTCCATGATTATTGGCATCAATCTCTGCTTGTATTTCTTCAATCTCTCGCATACGATCATAGCACTTACTCTTTTCTTCTTTGAGTTTAACGAGTGCTTCTTCTAATTCTGTTTGCTGATCATGGCGAGTAGAGATTCTATCTTGCTTAAAATCAACTTGTAATTCTTGTTTACAAGTTGGACAGTTATCATTATCATGATAGAATCCAATTTCTTTTTCAATCTTCTTACGCTTATCATGGATCTGATATTCTAGATCATCAAGTTTCTTAAGTTTACTCGTCATCTTAGATTGATCAGCGATTTTTTCTCTTAGACCAGTATTTTGATTTTGTGTCTGTTTTTGAAGATCTACCCATTTATAATAGTCTTTCTGAGCGACTTCCATCTTTGCTTTGTATTCTGCAATCAGTTCATCGTTGTTTTGTTTAAGCTTTTCGATGTTCTGTTTATATAATTCAATCTTCTGTTCCGTAAGACGAATCTGCATATCAGTTCTAGTAATATCGTCTCTGTTCTGTTGCATCTTGCCTTTAAGCAGTACGTTCATGGTAGAGAAGATCTGAATGTCAAGCAAGTCTTCAATCACTTCACGACGATGTGCTGCAGGCAATTGCATAAATGGAGTAAACGAAGCTGATCCAAGAACTACGATCTGAGAAAAAGATTTATGATTCAGTTTAAGGATCTGTTTCTCAAACATCTCTTGATAATCTTTCATCTCAGCATTTTGATTGATCATCTTTCCGCTTTGATAGACTTCAAAGACATTAGGCTTCATTCCGCGTACGATCTTATACGAATGCTTGCCAATATCAAACATAAGTTCAACTAAAAGATTTTTTCCATTAATAGAATTCATAAGCTGTGGCTTATTGATCTTTCGAAATGGTTTACCATATAGACCATAAGATAACGCATCTAGAATGGTGGACTTACCAGCGCCATTATCTCCTACGATCAATGTAGTCTTTGAGCGTGAAAGATCAATTTCAGTAAAGGAATTTCCTGTCGACAGAAAATTTTTCCAGCGCAGGGTCTTAAAAATAATCATACTAAATCTATATCCGTATTAAAAGCTACGCTTATTCTTACGTCATCACTATTATTTAATTGCACACTATGCTCTAACCACGAGGGAAAAATTATAAGTCTACCAACTTTTGGTTCATAGTTAATAGTAGAATGCGTGGCATACGTGCTCGTATTTGTAAACGAATTCCACCAAAAATTTGTGAATGATGATGGGTGTTCGAATACTATCTTACCACAGTTTTCAGATATTTGTACATAGTAGGCAGCAGAAAAAAACGAAGTAGGATGATTATGCCTTATGTTACTATTTCCTTTGCGATTCAAGTTTAACCAAAAATTACTCATGAATACTTGCATATTTGGCTTGATGCCGAGTTCTGTAGCCGCTTCACGTGCTTTGAGTTCTACAATTTGACCAAGTTTAAGTAGCTCTTCATTCTCGCAATCGTTTAAATGAAAATCATTACTCTGCCAACCACCATAATTTGAAAGGATTCTTCCTTCATTCTTTTTAGATAACTTAGTCGCGTACTTGACAATCTTTTTGTTGTCAATTTCATCGAGATCAAAGAACCATATAGGAGTAGGAAACCAATATTCTACCATATTATTCCACCGCTAGAGCTTCATCATATAGCTCTTTTAATAGTTTAGATAAATCTTTGTGGTTTTCTTTGTTTGAAATCTGTGTTACAAACTTATTCAACATAGATAGTGTATCTTCTGCTTCTCCAACAATATCATCATCGATCTCAAGATTAAGATTAAGATGATCTTCTACTGACTGAAGATCTGATACTCCAGCTTTTTCAAGCTTCTCTATGAATAGATCGTATACATGAGGATTCGTCTTGTTTTTGACAATCACTTTTACAATACAGTTCTTGTACATAGAAAAGTCTTGATTCATCACATATTCGATAGTTTGATCAACATCATTATAAAAGATTTTATGGAATACTTTATTAGGATTTTCTATAAACGTAAGTTCACGCGTATGCGTATCGAAGATATGAAATCCTCGGGGATCATCATAATCTGACCAAGTCATCTCATAAGGCGCACCCAAATAGTGAATGTTTCCACGACTTGACTTATGATGAAAATGACCAGAGCAAACTACATCAAACTTATCAAATAATTTGGCATCAAAACCGTGATCATTTGGCATGCCTTTATACATCTCAAATCCAGCAAGTTCAAGATGTCCAAATAATACTTGAGCATCTGTCTTCTCAATGGCATCCATACAATTCTGATAATTACCAGAACAAATCCAAGGCATAAATAGAATCTTACAACCATCAATACTAAATTCTGCAGGACCATGATAATAATTAAAGTGGGCATTATCACGATATAATACATTCATCGAATTGATTTCGTTTGTATTCTTAAAATACGTGTCATGATTACCAATGATTGCATGTAAGAACAACTTATTCTTATAGATTGGTTCAATAAAGTCTTCATCGAGACGTTTGGCTGTTACAAAATTTATATACTTACGACGATCTACAATATCACCTAAATGCACGATGTAATTTATTCCATGTTCTTCTAAATATGGAAAGAATACTTCTTTATAGAACTTTGAAATATGTTCAGCAAATATTGGACTATCGTTACGACAACCCCAATGAGTGTCAGTAATTAATGCAATTTGTGTCATAGACTATTTTCTCCAAGAATTTCTTCTTTGAGTTCATTAATATCTTCTTCAATAAAGTGTTCTATGCCAATTTTTTCTTTGTCTTTCTTTTTCTTGACAATAGTTTCTTCGTATGATCTGACAAATTCATTCATGTGTTGATTTTCAAAATGAGATTGCTCTACATATTCATTCCATTCGCTTTGTTCCATATGTTCATTATGGATCATTGAATTTTGAATTAGTTTATGTTTCGTATATAGATGACGTTTCTCTTTGGTAATACGCCGTACAAATGCAAAGTAAATGATTTGTGTAATATATGCAAATGGATTACTAGATTTCGCTGGATCAAAATTATCAATATACATCAAGCAATTTTCAATGCCATCTCCGATCATCTCTTCTTTGAACGGATAGTTCATAAAATTAGGACGATTACAGAGTTTTTTAGCAATTAAAAGAATACACTCACCTACGTAATCAGAAATCCTAGGCTTCTGTGTTCCTTCAGCTTTGGCTTTTTTTACAAGTCCATGATGTATAGTTAACTCTTCGAGTAACTTTTTATTGTCTACGTAGTGAGCATTTCTTAGTTGCATTAGTGCACCTTTGTGGTTTTCTTTGCCTTAAGATTTTTAAAGTCTTTAGTTTCTTTCATTTCATCCAATTGTTTTTCGAGCATAGTATCAAATGCAGGATTAGATAGTGCAGTATCAATAAACGTAGATGCAAGATCTACTTCTTGTATTGTGATTTTATCTAAGACTTCATCATGATACTTCATGAGTGTTTTATAGTACTTAGCGAGTTCTAAACGAGGAGCATATGTTGCAACGATATGAGCTCGACGAACCTTCATGATAGGTGATTTGGCAAGAAGATTATATCTACGTAAAAAGATCATTGTAGTACCATCAGGATTTGGTATAGAAATAATGATCATTGGATGACCGATCTCAATTAACTGATCGGTGACTTTACTTTCATCTACCATACAAATAACGTCTTGACCAGTAGTCAACTTTAATACTGTAAAGTTATTCATTTCAATTTTACCGTGTAAATTTTATTCTCAAACTTTTCTTCATTGTAGATTTTCATACGCTCGATGAAGTGCATCAATGTATGGTTCTTCTTTGAATTCATGGACATATCATCTGCTATGTCAAACAATGTACACTCTTCTTTGTTTTCTCCAAGTCTTAGGCCACGACCAATAGACTGAAGGTTGCGTATCCTTGACTTCGAGGGGGAGGCGAAGATGATGTTATGAAGATTACGAATGTTGATGCCTGTGCTGAACGTACCATAAGATGCTATAATCACTGCGTTCTGGTCCATCTCAACCAACCTTCTGATGTTCTCACGATCTTCGCCTTCCACCCCTCCATGAACGAAATACACTGGACGACCTTCTTGGATTTCCTTTTGCATGTCGTTGTATAGTATTCTACCATGTTTCTCAATATATTGAAACAGTAAAAGCGTATTTCCTTTCAAAGATAAGATTAAATTTCGAATAAACTTGTTCCTCTGTTCACATGAAACGATATAATCCATCTCGTCTTGGTACTTCTTCTTTAAAATATCCTTGCACACAGGATCTGGATGTCTTAGAACGATACACTTGATCTTGAAAGCAGACAAGTGCTTCTGATCTATAAGTTCTTTTGTAGTGGTGACCTTCTTGACCGGTCCAAACAGACCTTCGAGCACCAACTTATGAGTCTGGGCACCATCAAGAGTACCTGTAAATCCAAATCTGTATTGGCAATCTACCAACTTCTCCATGATAGAAGTCAACGATTTGGCTTTAAAGAGATGTGCTTCGTCGCCGATGACTACATCAAACCTATCAAACCAAGATTTAGGCATCTTGTAGATAGACTGCCATGTAGTGATGGTTATTGGTTTGTCTACGTCCTTTTCTTCTCCTGAATAGATCCTATGACAATGCTTTTCAGAGTCATATCCATAAGATTGGAAGTCAGTATACATCTGATGGACAAGAGAAGTAGTAGGAACGATAAGAAGAGTACGAGCACTAAACCATCTGCTGATCAGATAGATGATGAATGATTTACCAGATGCAGTGGGAGACAAGAGGACAGCTCGACGATTGCGAACTGCATAAACAAATGCGTCTACTTGATAGTCTCTTGGTTGAAATGGGAGAGCAAGAGATGAGATGAAGTCTTGTGCTTCTTTGAGAGAGAACTCATCAGCACTGAAGTCGGTTAGGTACTCTATTTGATATTCACGTTCTTCACAGAACTTCTCGAGATACCCGTTTAGTCCTCCATATAACACTTGGCCACGCACATTAAATATGTGCACATCTCCATTCCACATACCAGACCTATACTGAGGCATAAACTGGTAACCAGGAACTTTGAAAGTGAAAAACGAATCGATCTCCTTGGCCAACCAAGGTTCACAATGGATTCTGTTGTATACTTCATTTAGTTTCTCTACGCGTACTACATCCATCACACACCATTCATAAATTTAGCCCAATCAATCGCATTCTTTATCTGGTAATTACGGTTATTCAAAGCTTTGATGATGTTCTCAAGCAGATTGATCTTTTCTTTCTGGTACTCGATCTTAAGCTGAGAGTTATGAATATCTGTATCACCTTCTAAGTATATATTCAGATCAGTTTTTAGCACTTTGAGAGTAAAAGGATTCCATCCGTTCTCTTTCAGTTCTTCTTGGCTAAGCGTGCCATTATAGTATTCATGCTTAGTCTTATATAAGACCTTGTATTGGTATTCAAGTTTCTTAAGTAGAAGCCTTTCCTCAGAGTACATCTTGAAGTAGGTCGAATGATACTGAGCTATCTTTAGACTTTCTTCGCCTAGTTCAGATCTATCAATCTGACTATCTTTTTCCCAAAGAGATTGAATCTCTTCTAATTTCATGATTAAATCCTATATCAATATTATTCAGGATACCATAGATTATACTACAGTAGAATTAAATTGTAAATGCCTAGACAGCAGAAATAGTGTAGCGAAGGTAAGAAAAGGTTGCGGTGGCTTCCACAGAGATTACATCAGACATCTTTGTATCGAATGAAAAGCCAGATAGATTGATAGGAGCTAAGTCAAAGAAATGCACTTGCACGATAGGATTCATTACGGAATTCATGATAAAAAGCGTACCATCTGATTTTATTTGACCCGGTTTGGTGAATCGATTTGAGTTTGTAGAGTCAGGACCAGTACCTATATATTGATCAAATTTTTCTGGGAAACCCAGGCCAATCATCCAGTTATGAAGTTCAAGATAATTAGACATGTCTTCATCGACCCGAAAGGTTACTTGTAACTTTTCAAAAGTTAATTGCTCACCAGAAAATGGAATATTAACAAAAGGAGTTTGCACCACAGCTTCAGGCAAACTTATTCCAGGTAAATTCACGGATTGTACGAACCAATTCATATTAGGAGTTTTCTTAATTAAGAATTTGAATCCTAATGGTGAAAGAAAGTTCTTGTTTGAAGGTTGATTATCTACGGCTGACATAAGATCTCCTTTTTCATTATTTATGCAAAAAAATAGGAGAGCGGGGCTCTCCTATAATTTTAAGTCTTTATTCTTATTCTAAGAAAAGAGGGGACATTGCGTCCCCTCTTTTTGACTATCTCGTCTCAATTACATGATGTTATTGACGAGAATACGACGATAGTATAGGTTTGTATCCTGTACTAGGCGACCGCTGTTTGCAGGAGTTGTGGCGTTGCCAGCTTCTGCAAATGGGTTGGCTACCATGCCGTAGCGTGTCTTGAAGCCAATCTTTGGCTGGAAGCTATTCTGATCGACTGCACGAACCATCTGGAGTGGAACGTATGGGCAATAGAATAGACCGGCATCGAATGGGCTGGAACCCTTATAACCAGTTGTTAGATAGTTACCAGTTGTATATGGGTCGATGTATACACGAATACGACCATTGAGTACACCAGCGAAGGTGTTACCTGTATCGTCAACGTTTAGGTTGTTGCTGTTTAGAGCAGGAGCGTAATCAAGAACACCAGCCATCTGAAGAGCAGAAGCTACGTCGCTTGAGCAGATGAGGATGTTGCCCTTGCCACGACGTGTGTCTTTGGCAATTTGGTTACATTCACGTTCAACCTGGAACATTAGGCCCTTGAACTTTTCAACTGACCAACGGCCGTTGGAGTCTGTATCAAGGTCGAATACACCGGCTGTGGTTGTACCAGTATTGGCACCGCGTACAGCTGTAATGTTGATTGTGCGGATTACTTCACGATTGATTTCAGCTAGAATTTCGGCGGAAAGAATATTGGATAGTTCTGTTTCAGCATCTAGACCATGAATAGCCTTAAGATCCTGAGCGAGTTCCATTGAGTATTCAGCCTTTAGAGCGCGGCTTAGAGCAGTTACTGTTACCTTCTCGATACTGAATGCCATTTCAGGAATTGCAGGATGAGAAGTAGTACCTAGAGCTTCGGCGTTGGCTAGTGGTAGACCAATACCCATATTGTAAAGGGCATTACTAACGTTGCTGTTAGCAGAAGGAACTGTACCGACTTGACCGTTACCGAAGGCAGCTGTGTTAGGTACTCTTGGTGAAGAGAATGAAGTATTCGCTTCGTTATAAAGTGCTTCTGCACTGGTCTGATCTGTGTAGCGAGCGCGCATTGCAAAGATTAGACCTGTTGGGCCAGTCATTGGCTGTACACCGCAGATGTCATAAGCAATGAGGTTAGGCATTGAACGACGAACGAGTGAAATCAAGACTGGATCAAACGTATCAATTGCACCATCAGCTGCAGTTGAAGATGAAGCGCCCATTGAGTTTGTTGGAGCAGCTTCGCCAAGAAGATGCTGATAACCCATCTGGCGACCAGCTTCGCGAAGAGCGTTCTCTGTGTTTTCTAGAATGACTGCCGTAACTGCACGACGATGAGTGTCGGCAATCTTTGGTAGGTCAGGATGCTGTAGGACTGGGGCCCACTTTCTTTGTGCTTCTTCAGTTAGAATCATTGGTTTCTCCTTTGTTAGCAATCAATTATCTTGCTATTTTACTATTTATAAAACGAATGTTTTTTACTTAACAGTGTTTCTGCTAATGGCTTTCATATAGTGGGCCATAGGACCTCTTGTTACCGGCATTTCTTCTTCACCTTCAAAAGATTCTTCAAGAAGACCCGAGGTTCTCTTCTCTGCCTTAGCAGTGCCGAAGTAATTCTCTTTGATGATCTGAAGCTTTTTCTTATAGTTAGAAAGATCGTCGTACTCTACACCTTCCGTTAGCTTCTTGAACTTCTCAACCTGAGTAGCTACTAGGCCTTCTGAGATTTCGTTGAAAACTTCTTCAGTGTTCATTTCGTTGATTGAAGCAGCAAGTTCGATATTTTCGTTAACAGCTTCGTTCAACTGATCTTCGAGTTCTTGTACGCGAGCAGATAGCTCTTCTACGACGTCAAATCTTTCGTTAGGAACGTCAATATAGTGCTCGGCAAATAGATTCTTTAGGCCTTCAATAAATTCTTCTGTGATTTCTGACTTAAGTGCAGATTCAACAGCAATTTCATTGGTTTCCATCCACTGTTCTGTAACATAGTTTAGATATTCGTCAAGCTTAGCAGCAAGACCTTCTAGATCCTGAATTGACTGCTCTTCGATTTCTTCGAGCTTGGCATTAAGTGCAGCTTCATATTCTTCTTCTAGAGCAGCGACGATTTCAACAACGCGCTCGCTAACTGCGGCTTCGAAGATCGTGCCGGCTTTTTCTTTGAATTCTTCAGAGAGATCTTCTCCGTCGAACATTACGTCGATGTGTTCTTTCATACCCGTTCCTTTAGTGGCAACAGAAGCTCTGTTCTTGGCAGAAGCATCGCCTGTTGGCTTTGTATTGGTTTCTGCATCTGTGTCTTCTACACCAGGATTGTTAGGATCTACGATCTTAACTGGAGCAAGATCGCCCTGAGCTTTACTATTGCCGGGGGCCTTAGCACGAACGCCGGTTGGATCAGCAGCCTTAGAAGTACCAGTGGCACCGCCACCGACTTCTGAAGCTTCATCTAACTCAACGTCTTTCATTTTTCTAATGGTTTCTGTAAGATTCATCTAGAAACTCCTTCTAAAAATTATGTTTGATATATTTATTAAAACTTATTTTTTAACCAATTCGTTGAGAAAGCTAGCAAATACACTAAGCTTTGCTTCATCGAGATTCTTTGATGAAGTTCTTTTAATCGTTCTCTTCATCTCTTCAAGCTTTTGTGCTTTAAGAAGACCGTTATCCCATACCCATTCTACACCTTCCATGATGCCACGAACGAATGCATCTGGAGCAGAAGGATCGGCCACGATATCGGCAGCTGTAGCTAGATGAAAGTCATCTTGTACTTCCATAAAGCCTTGCTTATTTTCTTTGATAGAACCCATACCGCGAGTAGATACGCCTAAAGAAGCTCCTTCATCCATAAGATTCTTCACAATATTACCCATAGGAGTATCCATGATCTTAGCACGACCATAGAAATTGTTTCCATCTTGACGAAGTTCTTTGATCATATGAGATACACGATCAAGATTGATTGATGGACCTTGAGGATGACCTAATTCTCCGTATGCACGATTCTGTTGAACAGATTCCTTCATATAGCGTTCTGCTTCTTTCTGAAGGATCGACACTGGGTACATACGACCGTTACGATTCTGAATATTACCTTGCATGAAGATGCCTTCGATAAAGTAATCTTTCTTTCCAGATTCTTTGGCTTCTGTAACGTAACGGACATTTTCCATTTGTTCGCAGATTAATTTCATTTGATGAATCCTTGCTTATCGATCTACAGTTGGTGTTTTTTGAAATTCAATCATCAAATAACCAGTAGTGCTATTGATTAAACCGATCGAGCAATTAGCGGTTGTGTTTTTAATCAATGATGCACCACTGCCTGCAAAATCTATATAGCCAGTACCATCTAATACTAGTACAGTGTTGCCTGTTTGAAAACTTACATTTGCAACACTACTGTTACCTGTGCCGCGATTGACGATCCAATAAGAATTGCCGCCGCTAGCTGTTGAACCCCACCAAACTTGCGTGATTGCAGCACCAGTAATAGTTTCATATACAGTGCTATTACCAAACGCAATATTACTTACAGATGAATTGCCTGCAATAACAATACAATCGTTGCCCGTTACATGAACGACCGCGGATGCACCTGATCTATTAATCATAGTAGGCATAATTAATCACCTCTCTTAGCAGAATAATATGCGGCTAAAGCTTGTTTCATACGTTCTTTTTTAGACTTGCCAGCAAACTTGGGATTTTTCGAATGAACAAAATCTGAAATATAAGCTCCTGCACCCATTGAAGGTTTTAGAACTTCATCTACTTGAACTTCTTCTTTACGAAGCATCTTGAAGTCTTCAGCGTCTATTTTGCCATTTTTATTTGCATCAATTTTATGCTGATTGCCAACTAATGGCTTAGCTGATGGATCTTTGACTCCATAATTCTTTAGGCGATTAAAAAGCTTTTCAGTTGGGCTCTTTTTTCTTCTTGCTTCATAAATTTGTTCATCAGAATACTTATCTACAAGCTTATCTAGTTCAGGATTATGTTCTTCTTTTTGAACTTTATTAGCAGCAGTTTTAATCATCTTAATGCGTTTAACATATGCTTGACCAGCTCTATCTGGATCGCCATGTTTAGCGATCATATCCATAGCATCTGCTTTTGATGGTGCAGAAACTCCAGCTTTTTGTAGATGACGAAGAAATCTAAAATGAGATGCGTGTGAATCTTCATTAACTTCTTCTATTTCTTCATTCGTAGCGGCATATCGCTTTTTAATCTTCGAAGCCAAGTTCTTATGACCGTATTGTTTTCCTAATTTATTCATCATGTCGTCAATACGTTTACTTTTATTAGACTTCGTCTCTGACGGGCCAGATGGTTTATATTCGTTTTCTGGATCAAACGGACTATATTCTTGATAATCTTCATAAACCTTTTCGTCTTCATCTGGGTTATAACCATGATCAGGCGAACGCTCTATCGTCTTAACATTTGTAGCCTTAAAGACATCATCTTTATTGCCATTGCGATCATCTGTTTTTTGAACTACATGCTTTTGTTTGAAGCGAAGTTCATCAGTGCTCTTAGGAGCATAACCATCTTTTGTATCTGGCTTTTCTAAAGCTTTCTTTTTGGCTCTATCTAAAAGTTCAGTTAGATTAATCATCTGATTCTCCGTCTTCTTGTTCTTCTGTGTCTTCGTCTTCTAATTCGATTTCTTCTGTATCGAGTTCTTCGACATCGATATCCATATCATCTAATGCCTGTTGTAGTTCATCTTCATCATATTCTTCGTCATCTTCAGTTTCGTCAGCAGGATCATTAAACATACGTTGAGCAAGTTCTTCTTTTTTTGCTGCTAAAGCATCAACAGCGCGCTGACTCAATAGCTTATCTAAAGAAGCAGCAAAATCGATAGGTTGATTTTCATTTGCATATTTAACTAGATCAAACACTTCTACATCAGCCATACTTAATTCCTTTATTTATAATCTATTTATTTGTTGGTTTAGCGCCGTTTTCTATTGCTTGTTGTTGCGCCGCCGCGTCTTCAGGTGACACTATAATACCTTGTTCAGTTTCGCCTTCTATCTGAGTATTGATCTCTTCAATATCTTCATCGGTTTGACGAAGTACATTTTTTCGAACCCATTCGGATGAATAGTATTTACCAACATATGCATCAACTAAATTAAGCGCATTTAGACGATCGTTAAGCACTTCAAGATCTTTAAGTTCAGAATAATGATTATCTTTAGCAAAATTAAATCTAATATTATCACTAAGTTGATTCCAATCTTCTGGAGTAATTATCTTCTTTAAGATGAGCTGCTTTTCTAAAGCTTGTAGGAATAATTGTGAGAAACGAGTCTGAAGACGAGTGATCATCTTAGAGAACTTAACTTCATCTCGTGTAATCTCAGTAGCACGACCTAAATTGTATGTTTGCTCTGGTTCAATACGATTGATTGGTATGTTCAACGCTTTATATAAGTTACGTTGGAAATACTTAACGTCTTCTAATTGACCTAAGTTTTGACCAGGTGGTAGAGTTTGGATTTCTGTACCTTTACCGCCTTCACGACGAGGTAGCCAGAAATCCTCTAACATGGTCATGAACTTTCGATCATCACGTACTTCACCTGAAGCAGAGTCATAAACTACTCTGTTCTTGAATCGAGCCATAATATCACGAAGATACTGTTCAGCTTTCATCTTAGGCAAGTTACCTACATCGATATAGAATATGCGACGCTCAGGTGCACGAGAAATGCGATAAATCAACGTAGCATCTTCAAGAGTTCTTAATTGATTTAGCGGCTTAATTGCTTTATGCAATGCACCTAAAACCAACTGGTTGTTTTTATCAGTTATACCCGATGTTACATGAAGTATAGCATCTGCAGAAATTTTTACGCCAGATGTGCCAGTAGCAGTAGTTGTTTGGGCAATATTCTGAGCAAATCCTTTTTCATTATAGATGAAGTATTCAGATTGCTTTTGCGTAACGACTATGTTAGAATTAGGTATTGGCTTTCTTTTGACTTCACGTACTTTTCGAATCTTACGTGGATCCACATATCTGAATTCTTTGATACCATTTTCTGGTTTGGCATCGTCAATGACCACATGATAGTATAATCTACCATCTACATACCAACGTCTAAAGATGTCATAGCTATGCGTATGCATCTCGAACAATTGAAGGATAGATTTAAATTCTTGAATGATGACGTTCTTGATATTATCAGAAAGATCTGTCTTATCAAGGTTTAGTTCTATGACGTCGACGTCAGTATCGATGATAATAGCTTCATTGACAATATCATCGATAGCTGAGTCAAGTTCTGCATGTAGAGACATCTCACGATATTTCGTAACGAGTTCAGCTTCGGTACGAGCAGATCCTTCAAGATCTACATAGGTACCATAAGTACCACCCGCTGCCACGACCATCGCGCCATCGTCTTGAACAAGAGGAGCAAAAGACTCGTTGTTACTCTTGTCTTCGTCCTTCTTGCGTTTAAATTCGAATCCGAAAAGACTTGCCATATTATATTATCTCACTTAAAAACGGGGGAGTGGAAGCTCCCCCGATATTATTAAAGTCCGCCTGCGTTGCCAGTGATTCCACCGGAAACTTCCCAATAGTCGACTGCAAAAGTAACTTGGAATCTTTCGATTTCATTTTGTGATGCCCATGAAAGTGGAATATCACTTATTAATATTGGATAGATTCCGTTGTACTGATATGTACGAATAGGCACGCCAGTCTTTGAATACTGAACGACCTGAGCTTGTGACTTATAAAGCAAAGGAGAAGCAGAACCAAAAGATCTGATGTTTCCTTGGAAAGTATTGATCTTATTTGACCATTCTTCCATTGCATTACGAATCAAGAAGTCTTCGTCGTTGATGATCGTCACGTTCCAATCAGCGTATGTGCGATCACCCGCGAGTTTAATCATTCTTCCAAAATATGGAACTTGTACCATACCAAGTTCTGCTTGTGGAATACCTGTGGCTTCACACATGAAAGGAACTTTGATATCGGCTACAGAATTTGCTGGATTCTGTATCGTTACTTGAAAGAGCGCTGGGCGCGCTCCATCAAATAACATTTGACTTTTAATTTCATTAATATTAAAGGCCATGTAAATTCTCCTCGTTAGTTAAACCTATTTATTAGAAATTTCCAACAACTTCGCTAAATTCAACACCAGTTCTAACTGCTACGAAGTTCAACTGAATGAAGTTAATGCTGCGGGCGGGTTTAACGTAGATGTCTCCTATAAATTCGTTGCGATCAATAACATCACCTGTATTGTTTGTTTCATCACAAACAACCTTGAAGTCATAGATGCCGCGACGACCTTGAACGTCTCTTAGGAAAGGTTCAACTAAGTTTCTAAACTGAGCTCTTGTAAAGTCATCATTGAACTCGAATAGCGTAAACTTTGCAGCTGTTGCAATTGCCTTTTCAAGAACGATGAATAGACGACGAACGTTAATACGATCGAATGCGCTTGGTTTACCAAGAACCGTTTTATCGCCAAATAGTACTGTGCCTTGACCCGGGAAAATACAGACTGGATTGACATCGCTCTTATAGAGGATATCACGATCTGCTTTAGCAGGATTATAAGCAAGCTTGATGATGTTCTTGATCTGACCACGATTGAAGCCAGCTGGCGAGTACCAAGGATCTCGTACGTTATCTGTACGAACAGCGAGACCAGCGATATCGCCATTTAATGGAATATAACGATATACGTCATTATATTTGTCATATTGATACTTATAACCAGAATCCATGACAGCATAAGAAGTAGATGTTAGAGCATTACGGAAACCTACGACGTCTGTGACTTCTGTCTTACCAACGTTATTTACGACGTCATCTTTGTCTGGCGAAATAAAGACTACGCAATCTTTACGCGATTCTGCAATATTGTTAATTAGATAATTTGCTAATTGTGCAGTATTTGAAGCTCCGCGAGATTTACCTTGAAGAATCAATGATACATCAATATCTTCGGCTGATTTGAATAAATCGTATCCGCGTGTAAGATCACCGATTGCAACAGTACTTTCAGTGGCGCCATCTGAACCAGTTACAAACGATAGAGTTACTGGATTTGAGTTTGTTGAATTAACTATATTTACGGCAGTATTACCAATAGCACCAGAACGATGATTAATCCACCAGATATAATTTGAATTCTGATTGAGTACTTCTTTATAATATAGTGTGGCACCATCTTCTGTCTTAGCATCTGTAGCTCTTGAAAGACCTCTAAAGGTTTCAAGAATTGTGCCAGGAACACCAGTAAACTTGCCATCTTCATCGGCAACTACTACATGAACTTCGTCGACAGCTGAGCTATTACCGAATTTCTTGGTATAAACTGAAGTGCCAGGAGCCTTATCTACTGCGTTATAATATTCCCAATTTCTTACAATTGTATTTGAATAATAGTTGGTTGAAAGCGTATAGTTAGCATCTAAGTTAAATACTGCAGTTGTATTTCCTGCGGCATATGCTGCGCTGGCGATACTAGTAATACGAAGACCTTGTGTACCAATCGTAGCATTACCTGCTTGTAGAATAGAGCCTACTATAAATGTATTGCTTATAACTATATCCAAAGCACCTTGAACTGCTGCTGAGCTATCAGCATTACCCCAAAATCCTGCCGTATTACCTATAAAAACTGTAGCCTGATTGGATCCAACCGTAAATAAAATACCGGCATTTGATATCTTAGTACTATCGAGGACTAAACTGCTATTAGATAAAAACATATTTAAATTAGAACCGTATGCATTTACAGAATCGCATACAGAAACTTTAAGCGAATTACCAAGGGCTCCAGGATATTTTGCAGCGTATAGTACATCTGTATCTGGGTTAGATAACAGATCGTAATCGTCATCATTCTTGATAAGAATTGTATTTGCATAAGCACCAGTATTTGCTACAGCAGTAAGGACACCTGTAACGCCAGTAGTGTCAGTAGTGTTAGCAGCACGACTTACATAAAGCTTATTGCCATATGCAAGGAAGTTTGCAGCTGTAAAAAATGTTTCTGGATTAGTGCTGTCTGGCTTGCCGAAGCGAGCAGCAAGCTTGTCTTCTGAATCTACAAGGATGGCTTTACCGATTGGACCCCAACGGAAAACGCCGGCAATCGCACCTTCTGTGGTGGATACCGCAGGAACTATAGTGGTTAAGTCAATTTCAGATACATTGACTCCAGGGCTGACTTGAAATGGCATGGTTTATTCTCCCTTACGAAAACGTTTAGCAGATTTATGTGTATATGCTATGTTCTATTTATTATTTTATGTTTTTAATTAGCTAAAAATGGATCAAACTGATCGGGAGAAACATCAATCGGCTCATTTCCATACGATATATAACCTTCATCTACTATAAAGGGTAGAAGATCGTCTTCCATTGCCGCTTCAACTAAAACTTTATGAACATCGTTTTCAGACATGTCTTTAAAGTAAGGTTGGTTAATCAACCACGAGAATAATACTAAACCCATAACGAGATCGTCGTTTCCGTCTTCAGCTTGAAACGTATTTCTTACGCTTACAAACCTAAACAATTCGTTGATGGTGTCAAAGTCGCATACTAAAAGCTTATCGCTTTCTATCAACGTTTTTAAGTTACTGCATCCTATACGCTTTACTTGGGTAGTCGTTCTGACACCCATTTGCGTTCTTGTTCCAAACCCTCCCGTCAATTTTTGTCCGGCTGCTATCGATTTATCGACGGTCAATATGCCTTCATATTCTAAGTCATAATGTAAACTATCAACGACCTGTTTTCCTATATCATTGATTTCTACAAGAATCAAAGCCTCATTGTAATATATTCCAATATTTCTTATGACGTCTGGAAAAACTAGCGTATGAATTATATTGTTCTTATATGTTGCAACTTGTCTGTATGGAACAGATGTGATATCGATGACTTGACATATAGAATAATCTAATCCGGCACCTTGAGCTACATCGACTGTAATGATGTATTTATTACCTTTAACCGGAGTCGTATAAACTTTAAGATCTGATCCAAAATATGGAACAGTTTTAATTGGATAAGTGAATACCAACGTTTGCAATTTAGAGGGATCAATAAGCGTGTTGGATGAACCTAAGAACTCACAACCATATTCCACCCTAAACTGCTGTTCAGATGTATTACGAATAGTTTCAATTTTCCATTTTTCATCACGACCAGGAGTATCTGACCAATGAACGTCAATGCCATGATAATCGTTCTTATTGTCTTGACTATCTGCCCATAATTTATAGAATAGATTTAAGCCATTCGGAGTAGAAGTAATCAATACTTTTGAAGTAGAACCTGACGAGATCGTAGGATATACTGATGCGAAGAATTGTTCTTGTAAGTTATTTGGAACGAATGCAAACTCATCGAGATAGATCATATTAAAAGATCCACCACGGATAGCTGAAGATGATGTTGCAGACGCTAAAATCTTAGATCCATTTTCAAGTTCAATGTTACCTTTGTTCCATTCAACTACGCCTTGCTGTAGCCATTTAGGAAGATGTTCATAGGCAAACTGAATACGAGACAGAATTTCACGAGACTGTGCGGCTTTATGAGCAAGAATGGCTACATTATAATTTTCGTTGAAAAGAGTATGCCATAATATTACGCCGACGATCGTAGTCGTTTTACCGCACTGACGAGGCATCTTACATATAACAAATCGATTGTCGCAAGCAGATTCAACTATACTCTGTTGATATGGATATAGTTTAAACGTAACCAGACCAAGATCGATATTGACGATCTTTACATAGTTCTGAATAAAATAGACTGGATCTTTAGCGCACTTTACATATTCCTGAATCTGTTCAGCTGTAAAGTTGATCGCTACATTGGATTTCTTGATAAGTGGATTACCAAGATAACTATCAGAAGCCATATTATTCGCCCTTCAAAAGTTTCTGAAGCTCCGCAGTAGATCCTATGAATAGGTTGTTAGTGACGTTATTGTTATCAATCTTATTTTCAGCTTTTTCTATTCGCTTTTTCTTTTCAGAAAGTTCAAGCAAATCTTTATTTGAGGCCGATAAAGAATTAATCAACGTAGAAACTACTTCATAACTTCTTGGATGCTGAGATAAATCTGCCACTTCTATCATCTTATCTAATGCCAGACTTCCTTTTTCAAGGATACTTCTTAGGTTCTTTCGGGCAAACGTATAGTCGTCATCTTCTTCTTGAAAATGTTCTATAGTGATTTCTTCAAATTCTGCGATGTCTAATGCGTCTGATATAATTTTATTTGATGCGTTCATGTTATTGTATCCGATATCCCATCAAAATCTATTATGTATCCATAGTTATCATCGGCATCTATCAAAGAAATATCTACACTTGCCGATGCATTTGCAGTAGGAGAGCCATTTGCTAGTAGACCGGGAGTTATGGTTATTCTTTCAGAGATAGGAGTTCCTACAGCTTCATCTGCTGAAGTATCACCAGGTGGAACATATAGGTTAGTGTAGGTTCTCTTGATAACTCCGCTCTTTCTGATTGGTCCAAATAACTGAGCTTTCAGCGTAAATCCCAATGAATATACTATAGCACGACGATTTATAAAATCACCTTCATAAGTATCTTGTAAACTCGTAGTGTTTAATATAACCGGAACATCTACTTTCAAACCTAAATCAGGAATCATATTTAATGTCATAGTCCATTGCGGCGTAAAATATGGTAATATCTGTTCTACGATTCGCGTAGCATCATCATTAGTCTTCGCCATAATATCAAGAGTTATACCTAAATTATATGGCACGGGTTGGTATTGGTATAATAATTGAGATGTATTAGATGAACTCTGTTTTACATTTCTATTTAACGTATTAAGCTTGCGTTCTGGATCATATGAAATGTTGACGAGTTCAAAAGCCATGCGAGGAAGCACCATAGCAAATGGACGCGTTAAATCTGGATCGCCTTCTGATCTCGCTAGAAACTTTTCTTTTGGGCCATAAGACAATGGCACCTTCATCGTTTGAATAGTTTCATTACTTGAATTTACGCGATTAATGTGAATATCATTAAAAAGCGTGCCAAAAGCAACTATGTACTTTTTTATAGCGCCATGATAGAATGTATTAAACATCTTAATAATTTCCTTCTGAGAATGGATTTGCCTCAGAGAAATCTAATATATTATCAGCTTCTGTTTCAACCTCAGTATTATCTTCAAAAGAATCTCCGACCTGAGTAACGAAGTTAAATTGTTCTTGAACAAGATCATATCCATCTTCATCCTGAAGAACATATGAATCTTCTGTAAGCATACGATAATTAGAGAAGTCAAACGAATATTGCTCTTCTTTAGAATCAATTTCTGGAATACCAGTATTAAGTTTTTCGTTTGAGTATTCCCAAAGTTCACATACCAAATCAAACGTTTGTAGAGAACCTAGTTGATAGAATATAGCTTCATGTTCAACGAATTTAATTATAAAGATTTTTTTATTTAATGGCAAATAGATAATATCGCCTTCTCGAGGTCTGGCTAATTCATCTACATTACCAATCTCATCAAAGAAAGTTCTACGAGCTATTGTAAACGTTATCTGATCTCTGATTTGAAGATTAAACTTAGATAAGAAATCGCCTTCTCCTTGAAATCCAGACACATCTTTGATGTACATATCAATAAAAAACGATTGATTATATTCTGGTACGCTGTCTTCACCATCAATCTCGTCTTTATTTTTCAACTGCCTTGGAATATAATACACGTCATGTCCATATATTTGTATGGATTCAATGATAAGATTCTCGATCAAGTTCTGTTCCATAGAACTTGTGAAGTTATTGAAGAATACTGAAGTTGCCATTAGATTATATTTTTCTTTATTGGGGTAACTAACCTACCATATCCATAACGGGTAATGAATAACTGCTAATCATCTTATCTTCTAAGTCTGTAATTTCAGCAACAGCATCATTATAAATCTTTTCACCATTAAACGTTAATCCACCGGGAAGCTGCATACCAGTAAACTTAGTTAGATTAGAACCCCATTGACGTTTAATCAGAGCGGTTGCATATCTCATTAGCCATTGATCTTTCCAGACGTCAACATATTCATTTGGATCTATGATCTGATAAGCTTCAACAAGTAGATATTCATTTGAGAGTGAGTTCCAATCCATGTCGATATACAATCGATTCATGTGGCGATTGTAACGAAGAAGTTGCTTACCTACTAACATTTCAGAAATCAGCGAAAGATGCTCCATGACCATGTAATAAGGAACCATCGATACAGATGTAAGCGTATATAGATCGTTTAATGCAATCTGATAACGAATATTAAAGAGGTCATCGGAACGAATAGATGGATCGGCAATATTGAAAAGATTCACTGCTCCGATTACATTGTCTGGAACTGTAATATACTTATTAGTCTTATCAGTATCTGTGACTAAATGCTTATAATAGATCTTCTCTGTGCCATCAAAATGATAGTCCCAATAATAACGAAGAGCATCATCAACACGATCTTCTACCTGATCTTCATCGACGTTGATTTCGATGACAGGTTTGCCTAGTCGTCTTAGACAATATTCTTTAAATGCAGCACGAGTAGTTGGAACAGCCATACATTTCTCCGAGATTTATAGAATATTTATGTAGCGTTATCGAGTTACTTCTGGAGTAACCGTGACTATTCCTTCTTGGACTCTTGTTACTATCGCAGCATTACTCGTGATCTCACAATCATAAACATATCTGCCATATGAAATATTGGCAGTAGCATTAGCAGAAAGAGAAAGCGTCACAGTACCAGAATTGGCAACTGTGACCACAAACGATGTAGAGTTTGTAGATGAGTAGTGTCTACGCATCTGAGCAGCACCAGTGTAATTGGTCAAATTCATAACATCACCGTTTGAATCTTTAACTGTGATGGTGTTACTGAATGTAGCGCCTTGATCTATAACTAGGTTTGCTTTTGTCGATGCCATATTTAATCCAGAAAGTTTGGTTTCTTCTATTTATTATTTATAGAGTACCAGTTTCTATCTAATTTAGTATCAGCATTTACTATTGGAAAACTAAGAGAGATTCTTTTTTTAAGTGGAAAGCATTCATGATACTGATGTTTAGGTACATAGATCATATCACCCGGACCTATTTCACATTCAAACTGCACATCTAAATCCTTGCCATTCACATTGTATTCAAAGTTACAATCTTTGGCGTGCTGTTTATAGACTTTCCAATGACACTTACCGGTTTGATGTAGAATTATGTTATCGGCATTATCATAATGTGCTTTGAATGATTTGCTTTTCTTTAATCCACAGTAGGCATGTACATCTACCGCCGTTTGTGGCATGATAGTTTCTATCATGGAACATATATCATTCACTCTTTTAGTTATCTTAGATGCACCAAGAATGACCAAACTTTGACCAGCATTGATTTGTTCAAATACAAATTGTGGATCTGGTCTTGGAGTAGATGACCATGTTGAAGTAAAAAGAGGAATGAATATTTTTGATTGAGTCTTCCTATCGATCAGCTCAACGCATTCTGGAGTGATGCGATAGGTATCATTTAAAATTTGTTCAATATGTGTCCAATCAACTAATGTGTTGTCTAGAACACGCTCAGAATAAAATGCTTGGTCACTTTCATCTTTAATTTTCTTGATTAGAGCATCAAGAAAAACAAATTCTCTATAATTCATAATAATTTATTTTAAAAATGCTATTACAGCGTCTTTCTCTATAGCTTCTATTGTTATTTCTTTGTCTGAAGATGCCACTAACCATTCATTACTATTTTTAATTTTTCCATTGATGCTAATAGAACCATCTGCAACATAAAAATGACTGTCTTTTGTAACATTAAATTTATAAGGTTTATTTGGTGTCAATAAACTTGAGTCATATACATTAGGATAAGGCCATTCATTGACTTCGTTTAAATGTTGTGTGAATTCTGGACCAAATTTAGTTACTTGATGAAAACAGAGATAAGAACTACCTTCTTCTAACGCAGTATACTTGTAAGGGTGGTCTTTACTATATGGAGTAACTCTATCTTGTAAATAGAATATTTCTCTTTTAGAAAAATCACCCACATCTGCATGGTGCTTATCACCTTTTCTCAAGATTAGACCATCTAATGAATTTCCAGATACTTCTGGATATAGATATTCTACTAAAAAAGATCCTTTAATAATAACCAAACCTAACCAATAATGAAAAACTTCAAACGGAATTATTACACAACTACTATTAAGAGGGTAAATGGTTTTTTGTGTATGCGGTAAGAATTTCATATTAGATTGGATCTGCATCTATATTTTTAATCAAATGCCCATCTAAATTTAAAGTATCTTCAGAACTGACTGTTCCAGTCATATTAAAAAGCTCTGTTTTTATTCCAGATGAAATTGGAGAACACATCCATATATGCGTGTAATTGAGTGCATCATCATTAAGCCTTTTTACTAGAACATCTTTATCTCCAGACCAAGGATATGTTACAGTATTTTCTCTGTTATTTTGATTTGTAAATTTAACTGTGATATCGCCTGTAATATCATTTACATCAAGTATTTGCCAAGTAACCGCTACAGTATCCATTCAAACTCCTTTAATTAGTGGGATAAATCAATTGTGATGTATCATTTGTTTGATTATTTAATTCGCCATGTTCTGAAGATCCAGAAGAGTTAAGTAACTGCAATTTTGTTGATAAAAGAATCGAATTAAGTCTATTCCAATCTCTTGCAAAATGAATGGCATCATTATTTATTGTCTGAATAAAAATATCTTTATCGTTATTCCACTTATATACTCGTTTACGAATATTTACACCATCTGTAAATTTAACAACGATATCACCTTGTTGTTGGTCAACTTTCGTTATTGTCCAAGTTACTTCTTTCATTTAAATCTTGGTCCTGATATCCATACAACAAGCGTTCTTCTTGTTCCATGTGTTATTGGTGATACTCTATGCATAACATATGATGGAAATGCGTAGATCAAGCCTTTTTGTTTCTTACAAATCTCTGGAGTAGTTCCAGTCATAAGTTCTAAATCGCCACCTTCATATTCAGTAGGATCTGATAATTGTAAAACTAATGATAATTTTCTAGGAGCATTATCATTTGGTCCTTGATCCATATGCCAATCATAATGTTGTTTCTTATTCGATTTCTTGTTATATTTATATGTGGTGTATTGAAAAGACTCACCAAAACCCCATAAATCTAACCCAAAAAATTTTCCATTTAACTGTCTAGCTATATGCTGCAATTTATCAGCTAACCATCCTTCAGATTCTATCCATGAAATTGTAGAATTTCTGATATTTTCATTCATTTCACCTACACCAGTTCCTACATAAGCTGATTTAGGTTGTTGTCGTTCTCCCATATCGCATATAGCCGCAATCTCTTCATCGGTAAAACCATTTTCCCACCATGCAAATTGACAACAATTATATGCTAGATCTGGAGAGGGTAGAAACATTTTCATTTTCTTACCCACAATTCATCACGGTATAAACTTTCTTTTGTTTTCTTTTTTGCTCGTGTTTTTACTAAAACTTCGAGTTCTTTATCAGTAAACGCATGATGATCATCTTTCATTTCAAAAGATTTTCTATGAATTGGTATAGCTTGAACTAAAGGTGTTCCTGCTGGTAGTATACCTTCAAAATTTGGCTTATTCCAAAAGAAAGGGAAGTTAATAAATTCTTCATATTTATCACAATCCACTAATCCTGACATACAAGTAAATCGTGGATCTTGACGATTCAGCGGAGGAACAAAAAGAATAGACCAATCATCTGGTACTTTTATAGACCAGTAATTCATAAATTTAGTGGCAGGTTTAGGAAATGATGGATGGTTATCTCCATTTATTTGCCATGATTGATGAGATTCTATGATAGATTTTTCGTACTTACATTCCCAATTAAACTCTGAGCAATCATCATTAGTTTTAATGTAAATATCTGCTGCTAAAGGAATAATCCACCCAGCAGTCATAGAATCTAAGAAAGGAGCACATCGTTTAATTGTAGAAGATTCAAATCCCTTAGCTACTTTAGGCGGAAGAGATTTAAACCATTCGGGTAGAAATTTTCTTGAAGGATATGGTTTTGGAATTACTTCCCAATCTTCTTCAAAGCATCTAAATTGAATGACAGAATTCTTTGGCTTGAACCATTTAAACATAATATAATCCTCATAATATATCCATTATTTATTGCACTGTCCAAGTCACCGTAACGTTTCCTGAAAGTCTACCTGTTCCAACTTGAACTGTATATGCAGCTTTAGGTACTACAGTAAGGACTTGACTCGTTGCAAGCGTGGCAATTGCGCCTTGACCACCAGCAGGAGTACCTACACCAGCAGCGCCCGCATTTCCAGCAGTATTTTGAGCAGCGCCAGCAGTACCACCGTTACCACCAGAACCTCCTCCTCCGCCTCCAGCAACACTAGATCCAACACCAGCACCCCCAGCACCACCTGCACCAGCCGTTGGTGGTCCTCCTCCACCACCATTACCGCCTGCAAATGGAGATGTTGCTTGTCCTGTGCCGCCAGCTTGTCCTGCTGTTCCTTGTGGGCCCGCTGGAGCAGTGGCTGGTTGTCCAAGAGCAGCGCCTGCTGTTCCTGCGGTTCCTCCAGTATTGGGAGCTACATTACCTCTACCGCCACCGCCGCCGCTTCCACCACCATTTCCGCCTCTTCCAGCTAACTTAGCTGCTGCATTACCTAATTGTCCGGGCTGTCCAGCTGGACCGGGAGATCCTGCCGAACCTCCGGGCATAGTAAATAATGAAGATCCAAAAACAGATGCATTTCCAGCATTTCCAGCAGCACCCTGAATTCCGGGTTGAGCGGCAGGTTGAGCGGCTGCTGCGAATTGAGTGCCAGCAGTCCCAGCACCACCAGCTTGACCAGCTTGACCAGCATTGCCCGGGCTACCTGTGACACCTGTTCCGCCGGCACCACCAGCACCTAAATTGCCTCCACCAGCAGTACCCGGTTGTCCTGCTTGACCAGTAATAGGAGATCCAGCTGTTCCTGAACCAGCACCTCCACCTCCACCGCCACCTTTACTGCCTGCATTACCCGCAGTTGATGGTTGTCCTATGCCTTGGCCCGCTCCACCAGCACCAGAAGATCCAGCTTGTCCATCATTACCAGCACCTCCATATCCAGAAACAGTTACACGAGTAATACCGGGAGGAACAGTAAATGTGCCATTCGCATTAAAAGTCTGCGAACTTGATGCATAGATTGGTTTTGTGCGAGTGCGAGTAGTAAACATATTATGGTGCGTAGTTCTTTAATACTTCGTCGTTTTTAAGAGACTCCAATGTTCTATGATACACTAGTCTATAACCAGCAGTATTAGTGGTGTCTAATAACTGATAGATGACAAATGGAAAAGATTCTGGCGTAAACGGTTCTTCATCAGCATCTAACCATGTATTTATTGGAGCAACCGTATCTTCTAAATTTGCTCCATAATAACCTAGATCTTTATATTGAATATTTGGCAGACTATTTAAATATTGTCTCCATTCGCATTTGTCCCAATCATTAATGTGATCTTTTGTGTATAAAGATAAATCAAAAACAACCAGAGCCATAGTCTCAATCCTCCTATTAAGTAGTAAAGTTCATAAAAGATGGTGCTATTATATATGTCGCACCGCCATCATAAGTTATTGCAGATAATATATCGCTTTTTGCGGGCGTTAAAGTTAATGTTGGTGCAGAATCATATGCATATTTTATTGTACCGGCAGCACCACCAGAAGTATTTCCTTGAATAGCTAATGCTCCAATTGAGTTAGCACCAGTTCCAAGATATTGAAGAATCAAAGTTGCAGAAACTGCTGTACCAGTCGCAGGTGGATTAATAAATCTAACGTTTGCAGAAGTCACAACAGTATTAGCAACGGTTACTCTAAACACAGACGAAGTTTGTAGATTTAAATCCGTTGTGCCATTTGTAGTTATAGCAAGAGATGTCATCTTTTCAGTATATGCCGCCATACTCAAATTAGCAGCAGCATTGATTACTGAGCTATTGACTGTGAGTGCTGTACCTACGTTAGCACTTGTTGTTACAAAAAGCGTGGCTGTATTAGTCTGATTAGTGACGTTAAGAGCAGAAGCAGTCAATAAACTAGCAACGCCTAGAGTACCACCAACGTTAGCATTACCTTGAATGTTGGCTGTAGCACTAACGTCAATATCGCCAGTAACTCTTAGAGCAACACCGGGAGCAGTATTATTGATACCTACACGACCATTAACAGTATCAACAAACAACTTACCAGAACTAAAGTTGGCGTTAGGTGCTACGGTAAGTGCTGTGGCGCTAATCGTTAATGCAGTACCTACGTTAGCTGATGTAGTTACATATAATGTTGCTGTGTTTGTTTGATTGACTACGTTTAGCGCAGCAGTATTAATCAAAGCTGTAGTAACAGTCGTAGTACCAATTGTCAAAGTAGTAGATGTTAAGTTAGCTGTGTTGCTTACTGATACTAGATTACCAGAAACAATCGCATTTGATGTAGTATTACCAATAACCATAAATGTGGCATTGATAGTGGATCCATTTGTAACACCAAATAAACCAGATGTGCGTAATGCGGCATTAACTTGAGAACCAGTAACAGTTGTTGTACCAATTGTTAAAGTAGTAGATGTTAGGTTAGCTGTGTTGCTTATTGAAATTAAATTACCAGAAACTATAGCATTTGACGTAGTATTACCAATAACCATAAATGTGGCATTGATAGTAGATCCATTTGTAACACCAAATAAACCAGATGTGTGTAAAGCGCTATTAACTTGAGAACCAGTAACCGTTGTAGTACCAATCGTTAATGTTGTAGATGTTAGGTTAGCTGTGTTGCTTACAGATACTAAATTACCACTTATTAAGGCGTTAGATGTAGTGTTGCCTACGATAATAACGGTATTTTGAATATTCACACCATTCGTTGTACCAAATGTGCCTACATTAAGATTTGCTGATGCATTAACGGTAAGAGATAACAAATAGGTTGGCGCTAATGTAGACTGTGATGAGGCATTAGCCGCAATAAACGCATTCCATTGGTGTGTCGCATTAGCTGATGTATTACCTACTACAATAGCAGTATTTTGAATATTAACACCATTGGTTGTGCCAAATGTACCAATATTTAAATTAGATGATACGTTAGCCGTGCCAGTAACTGCAAGCCCAGCCGCAGCAGTTGTTAAACCAGCAATCCCTAAAGTACCACCAACATTAGCATTACTTTGAATGTTAGCTGTACTACTAATATCAGCAGCGCCAGTAACTCTTAATGCAACACCGGGCGCAGTATTATTGATACCTACACGATTATTAACTGCATCAACAAATAGTGTACCTGAGTCAAAGTTAGCATTAGGAGCTACAGTAAATCCTGTGGTATTAATCGTTAATGCTGTACCAACGTTAGCACTTGTTGTTACAAAAAGTGTCGCTGTATTAGTTTGACCAGCGACGTTAGCATTAGTCGCAGCAAATAGAAGACCATTAACACCTAATGTGCTTAACGCATTAGCAGCACCAGCCATACCAAATGTGCTTTGAACGTTACCAGTACCAGTGACATTCAAATTAGTAGATACGTTAGCTGTGCCAGTGACCGTCAACCCAGCAGCTGCTGTCAATAGACCATTAATGCCAAATGTGCTCAATGCATTAGCTGCACCAGCCATACCAAAGGTAGATTGAACGTTACCAGTACCAGTGACATTCAAATTAGTAGATACGTTAGCTGTGCCTGTTACTATTAATCCTGAACATGCTGTCAATAGGCCATTAACACCCAAAGTACTCAGCGCATTAGCAGCACCAGTAACACCTAGAGTACCACCAACGTTAGCGTTACTCTGGATATTAGCTGTAGATGAAATATCAACCGCACCAGTAACTCTTAGCGCAACACCGGGAGCAGTATTATTGATACCTACACGATTATTTAAAGCATCAATAAACAAAGTACCAGAATCAAAATTAGTATTAGTAGCACCTTCACTTAAAATATTAAAAAAATTAGTACCATCAGCTGTTATTTGCCAGGTATCGCTACTTTCATTCCATTGTAATCGTGAATTAGCTGAACTACCACGATTAATTTCAATGCCGGCATTTTCTGTAGGAGGAGATGCTCCAGGTAAATCAGCATTTAATGTAATAATGTTATCGCTAATATCTAATGTTTGTGTATTAACGTATGTTCTTGTGCCAGTAACCGTTAAGTTTGCATTAATAGTTACGTCATTATTAAATGTTGTTGTACCAGTTACCGCTAAAGTATTCGATAGAGTTGTAGCGCCTGTTACTGCAATAGTATTTGCAAATGTAGCCGAACCAGTATGAGCAGACGTATTTGATAATGTTGCTGCTCCATTAGCATTAAATGTACCTTGTACTGTAAGCGTTGTAGCTGGACCAGTAGTGCCTATGCCTACTCGGTTATTCGTAGCATCAACAAAAAGAGTGCTTGAATTGAATGCAGCGTTACCGGAAATAGTCTGTAAAGCGCCGCTTAATGTGGCATTACCAGTTAATGTAGTTGTTCCAGTAACTGCTAAAGTATTACTGAATGTAGCGGCGCCAATGTGTGACGTCGTATTAGCAAAAGTTGCAACACCATTAACACCAAATGTGCTTAAAGCATTAGCTGCACCAGCAACACTTAATGTGCTTGCAAGTGTAGTTGCGCCATTGACTCCTAAAGTGCTTAAAGCATTTGCTGCTCCACCAACTCCAAACGTGCTTAAAGCATTAGCAGCACCCGTAACAGACATTGTATTAGATAATGTAGTCGCGCCTGTAACGCCTAAAGTATTAGCAAGTGTAGCAGCACCAGTAACTGCAATCGTGTTAGCGAGTGTAGCAGCACCGGTTAGAGTAGAAGTAGTAGAAATATTAAGCGTATTACCAGAAATTACCCAACGATTTGTCGAATTACCAAGGAGAATAGTATTGCCAACGGGATTTAGAAGTCCATAAACAAAAACGTTACTTAAATACGCATCAAATTGATTAGTAGTATTACCTATTTTTAATCCAGATGCTCCAGCTAAAATATCAGCGACCGCAGCATTACCGCCAATGAATACTTGTGTACCAGTTACATAAAGGTTGCCGCCTATATAAAATTGATCAGCTTCAATTGTTACGTTAGCATTAAATTTACTCGTGTAGTCAAATTGAGCATTACCAGTAACTGATAACCCATTTTCTGCTTTAAAACTTGTATTAGCCATTTAGTACCACTACTTTATTAGATGAGCTACGATTTTAGCAGCAGAACTTGAAGAAGTCTGCGTGAATTTTAATTCAACATTTGCATTATTTATAGCTGCAGAGTATATGCCATTATTTCCACCAAGAGGAGAAACTACAGTAGCATATACTGTTATATACGAATCTGTTCCGTTATGGGCAAGTACAATTTCAGAAATTTGTGTATTACCACCACTTGTTTTAACTTGTGATGTAAGTTTAGCTGAAGAATAAGTTGCTTTAGGGAAAGAGTACACAAGCAAAGGCGAACCTACTGTTGCACCAAGATTTCCATTAGCTGTTACTTCAATAACATAATCAGTGTTGATTGTTGTCGCACCAGTAATCGATACTGTATTAGCAAAAGTAGCAGCACCCGTGACACCTAGGGTGCTTAATGCATTTGCTGCTCCACTGATTCCAAAATTACTTTGAACATTACCAGAACCAGTCACAATAAGTGTACCAACATTAACATGACTTGCATTTACAGTTGTAGATCCAATAGTTAACGTTGACGGGGACAAGTTAGCAGTAAATATGCTATTAGATACTTTTAATAAATTGTGTGAAAGTGTTATATTAGCTGTTGAGTTGCCTACAATTATTGCAGTATTTTGAATATTAACGCCATTAGTAGTACCAAAAGTACCAACATTTAAATTGGAAGATACGTTAGTTGTGCCAGATACGTTTAGGCTATTTGCTATGCTAGTTTTACCATCGGCTTTAACTTCGAACGCATTAAGCGTATAAGTTGCATTATTTCCTTCCTTTGTAACAATTTGAAATCCGTCAGACAGATCGTTTGATCTGATTCCTAAAGTAAAATGACCGGAACCGGCTGATTCAATTAATGTGCCAAACTGAGACCCTGTTATTAAACCATCAATATCAGTGTCAGCAGTAGTCCAAGATTTATAAAGAGTAGTCACAAAAGCAGTACCAGTACCTATAGACAACATTTGTGGAGTAAGAAAAGAATTGACAGTATTGTTACCAACAATTATTGCAGTATTTTGAATATTCACACCATTGGTTGTACCAAAAGCGCCAACATTAACGTTTGATGATACGTTAGCAACTCCAGTTACATTTAAACTTGCACCTGCTGTAAGTAAACCATTAACTCCAAAAGTGCTTAATGCATTCGCTGCACCAGTAACTCCAAACGTACTTAGCGCATTAGCAGTGCTAGTAAGAGTAGTGTTACCCGTAATTGCTACAGTATTAGCAAAAGTAGACGCTCCAGTAACCGCCAATGTATTTGCAAGAGTAGTAGCTTCTCTAACGCCTAAAGTACTCAACGCATTCGCTGCGCCGGTAATACCGAAAGTACTCAATGCATTCGCTGCACCTGTAATACCAAATGCGCCTTGCACGTTTCCTGAACCAGTTACAATAAGCGTACCAACGGTGACGTGACTTGCATTTACAGTCGTTGTACCAATAGTTAATGCAATGGATGTTAAATTGGCAGTATTAGATACTGATATCAAATTACCAGATATAATAGCATTAGAGGAAGTATTGCCTACGATTATAGCTGTAGCATTAATTCTGCTTCCATTCGCTGCACCAAATACGCCAGAAGTATATAAAGCAGAATTAACTTGAGAACCGGTTACCGTTGTAGATCCAATAATTAATGTAGTAGATGTTAAATTGGCAGTGTTAGATACCGATACTAGATTACCAGAAATAACAACATTTGAAGATGTATTACCTACTATAATCGCTGTGTTTTGTACATTAACACCATTTGTAGTACCAAAAGTGCCAACATTTAAATTAGACGATACGTTAGCAACTCCAGTTACATTTAAACTTGCTGCTGCGGTGAGTAATCCGTTAACGCCAAAGGTGCTTAGTGCATTAGCTGCACCAGTGACTCCAAAGGTGCTTAGTGCATTAGCTGCACCAGTGACTCCAAAGGTACTTAATGCATTAGCTGCACCAGTGACTCCAAAGGTACTTAATGCATTAGCTGCACCAGTAACCCCAAAGGTACTTAGAGCGTTAGCTGCTCCACCAATACCAAGAGTACTTAATGTATTTGCAGCTCCTGTAACACCAAATGTGCTCAATGCATTAGCTGCACCACCAATGCCAAAGGTGCTTTGGACATTACCTGCACCGAGTACGAAAATGGTATTAGATAGAGTAGTCGCCCCAGTAACGCCTAATGTATTCGCAAAAGTAGCAGCACCAGTTAATCCTAGTGTATTTGCAAAAGTGGCCGCACCAGTAAGTCCTAGTGTATTAGAAAATGTAACTGCGCCAGTGACTAATAAAGTATTAGCAAGAGTTACCGTATTGGTAACGCCTAATGTATTTGATAATGTTACTGCACCAACAACATTTAATGTATTAGATAATCGTGAAGCACCAGAAACGTTTGCCGTTCCTGTAACGACAAAAACAGCATCTGGAGCATTATTATTAATACCTACTCGATTATTAGTAGCGTCTACGAATAGAACAGCGCTATCAAAGTTTACGTTACCAGCAATCGTATGAAGTGTACCAGTTACATCTAAATTAGAAGTAATCTGTGTAAGATTGCCAGCAAGAATTGTATTTGCTGTTGTGCCATTACCTTGAACTGTGATGTTGGTAACAGTAGAATTGGCTTTGATGTAAGTATTACCAGTGAAAATAGATCTGCTATTGACAGAAGTATTGACTGCGGTAACAAAAAGATCTGTACCAGTAATAATCGTATTTGAAACAGTAGCGTTGCCAGTAACAGTAATAGCAGTTACAGAAGTGTTACCTTTGATGTTTGTATTACCAGTAACTGTAATCGTCTGGCTATTAACTTGAAGAACAGCATTATTAACAAATACGTTAGCCTGAGCATTTACGAAAGAAGCATTCGCCGAAGAATTGCCGCCAAATAATGTACTTGAAGTAATCGTAAGAAGAGCATACCCAGAATCCCCTACATTACCACCACGAAGTTCATCAGTAGCAACGAGAGTGTTTGCTCCAAAACGACCAATAAGCTGGGCTTTTCTTGGTTCTAGCGTTGTACCAGTATTTGATATGGAAGAGTTGCCAGTGATAATTTCCGTAGTGAGAGAATACAAGAGCTCATTGGTCTTGTTTACCCAGTTCTGAAAAGTATCTGAAGTTACATCAAGATTTGCTACTGTTCTTGCCATTACGCTCTTCCGTTTAGTACTTGTTTAAGCATTTCTTTAAGCTCTATGAATTCATTCTTCAGACTATCAATCTGATGTTGAACTGCTTGAGTATGTTTATGCTGTTTTCTTTGTTCGAGGATTCTGTTATACTCTGCATCATTAGTATTTATTATGACTTGAGTGCTCATATCGCGAACTAATCCTGGAATCGATGTTTTAGCATAAATCGTCATGCAGATACACCTATTACTTGAACGTCATTTACTCTTGGAACAACATATGTTGAAGAAGATAATGGTACAATTTTAATAGCTAATGTATCATATGTGTCAAATTCAGTAAGGCTAGTTGAATAATATCGAACTACGTTTTCATTCTGAATATTATTAAACGCGCTATTTTTACGAGAAACTACGCCAATCTTAAGAGACGCTGCACCTAAACTTGCATTAGCTATTGCACTATTTATTTCAAATGAAGCCGCGATTGGAGTGTTTGCAACTACAGCAACAGCATAAGTCGTATTTGCAAATAATGGATCGTATAAAACAATTACGTCTCCATTTGCAATTTCAGTATTAAAAGATGTGCCTACACCAGTTATAGTCGTATTTCCTATACCAGAATTTGCAAGAGTGGCTATACCATTTGCAGTCGAACCGATTTCAGGATAAGATCTGAATCCATATGTTAATTCTACATAGTCTTTATCGTCCGATAAGCTACTATATGTTCTTCCGCCAAGAGCAGCATCTTTAATTTCAAGTTCTGTCCAATCTTTATCATCAAATGCGTCTTCATCCTTTGAGTTATGAATACGCGCATAAAATTTAACATCTGTGCCAGCAGGTCTCCATACATTTGTTATAAGTCTAACATCCTCTGCAAATCTATTTTTAGCAAAGGTTATCTTCTTTGATATATGCCGTGAAGTAGCATTTCCAGATCCAGTATATTCATTTGTTGTATCATTATTGATCAAATTATTAAATGCATAGATCGAAGATAAACGAGTATGAAGTTCCGGAGATTCATACTTATTTGTAGTCGTGATATTGAACTTAATTAAAGAACTTTTGCCTTCTGATATAGATTTGACTAAAGTAGATTTATTTGCAATTTCAAGAGACTTAGAAAGTATTTCCGCATTATAATTTCTAATATCGATAGAATCGTTATGAAACGGAATATAATTAGAACTTGAAATCGTATAAGCATTGGCTGTTGTATCTAGCACGGAAAAATTAATCTGTGGTTGAGTATATGTTGAACCTTTAACTTCTATATGCAAATCAGGAACTATAGTATTCATTGCTAATGACGTTATATTAGCGATTTCAACTTTTGCTAATGACATTTCGCCTTTCAATTGAGCACCAGCTACAACAGTAAACACCGCGGAAGTATTTCCTGCAGCTCCCGTGGATGTGTAAACCGTTGCTATTGGTGCCGCCGTAAATCCGTAACCTGTATTTGTAACGTTGATACTTATTATATTGCCCGTTGCATTCGTTACAATATTAGCTTGACCATCTACTGTGCCACCAGTAAATTTAATATAATTGGTATTAGCATATCCTTGACCGGCAGTAAATGTGATATAATTTACTCCATCTTTAATAAATCTAGTCTCATCACTTGCATTTGAATCATTTAAGATTGCTGTATTTGGATTAAATAATAGATTTTCAAAAGTACCGACTGCAGTAATTTTGTATCTTGCAGCAGTATTTGTAAATGATGTAGGTTTATCTAATACGAATTGCGTATCACTTACTATTCGTGTTACGTTTCTAACATCGGTATTGCCTAGCGTACCATCTGTAATTACGATTACAGAACCAAAATTTATATCAGAAAGAAATTTTGTTCCAGTTCCATATACATTATATTGAACAGATCCTGAATCATGAATAGTTCCTAAAACGCCTGCATTAACACTTATAGTTCCAGTCTTATAGAAGGTTACGTTTGCACTTGTATTACCAAAATCTTGATAAACTTTTTCACCAGTTAAAAATGATGGAAATATGGTATTATTCGCAATAAGATTATTAAACGTTATAAATTCATAGTCTTGATTGACTAGTTCAATCGCCTTTGCTGCAGTATCAAATTCAAGCACATTCACATAGAATTTTAAATCGGTATCTGATAGTGACTTAAACAATTGATCTAGCGTTTTAGGATCTTTATCAATTTCGCGATAATTACTAGCTCTATACAATTTGCCTGCGGTATAAGCACTGCTACATACTAAACCTGTGTTTATCGATAGTTGTCCTTGAGTGGCTGTCCATAAAGAAAATTGTGGATCTTCAAAATTAATTACTATACCATATGATTCACCAGTCTTTAATAAAAGCGGTGATTTAAATATAAAAAATGTAGAAGAACTCGCGTCTAACGAAGGAAAAATTTCATCATATTCTAATCTTACTTTTGATTCAGTATAAACTTTACTTAAGTCTGGTTGACCGTCTTTCATTTGGCAAATATAAACATAAACGCCAGGATTCAATATTTGTGATTGATTGTTTTTGTAATCGGGTTTTTGTTTAAAAAATAATTCTATATCAGAAACACTTACAGTTTGACTTCCAGCAACAGATGACGGATCAATATAAAAGGATTGAATAAAATCAAAGTAAAGCGAAACTTCTGAAAGGGGCGTTTTATTGCTAGTAGAACTTACTCCGCTTGTTAGATTTGCCGAAGTATTTGAACCACTTCCAGCATAGACTACTGGATTTGAAGGTGTAACATTTGCAGGATTGGTGCTAATCGAAGTATTGTCTGGACCTCTTAATTCTATTTTTTTCGATAGAGGAACCTTATCCCCAAAAAATTGTACGCCCTTTATGATTATAGGAAAATATGTAAAAGAACATTTTCCAGCTGCATTACTTTTTAAACCAGTAACAGAACCAGAACCAGTGTATACTTTACCAGTGCCTTGCATTACAGCATCATTTCGCTTTTTGCCATCTACATAAAAGTCGTACGTAGAATTGGGCTTCAATCCAGAAACACTACAGTTCATTGGATAAATGAAATTAGTCTGATTATCTGCTACTTTTTGAGGATTTACTGCAAAAGCTGTCATCGTGCCTATTTCCTTCTTTTACGAATTTATATCATTTTGTATTATTGCGGTTAAGTCAATAAATGGAGAACTTAATTTTGATGGTGGATTAAAGATATTATCTATCGTCATCATTCCTGTTAATTTAGGATTAAATAATGGTTTGATTATAGATGTAGTATTTTCTACCACGGTAGTTTGGGGTACAATTTGTGTTGTAGTTCGAGTATTAGTTTCAGCATTTGTTGACGTCGTTGAAACTCTATCATAAGTGGTTACGTCTTTAGTCCTTGGATATGAACCTCTATCTAAATCAGCAGTGCCTGAATTGTTGTCTAATTTAACTCTAAATTGTCTATTAGTGCCAGCAGTATTTGGCGTATAGTTATATGAAATAGCCCAAATACGATTGCCATTTCCGTTAAAGAAACCAGAAGCAACCGTAGTCCATACGCCATTTACATATCTTTGAAGATAAGGTAAATTTCCTTTATTTTGTTGACAATCACCAGTTGCGGTAATAGTACCTGCTAATTTACCAACTTCAAAACTTCTAGACCAAGTACGTCCTTCTAATTTTGGCAAATATCCTAAACTACCATTTGTATCAGCAATAGTTGTAGTTTTTGGGACTAATGTAGATCCAATTTGTGTCTGGAATTGTTGTGTTGATATTTGAGTTACTGCAGTAGAAGAAGATTGCGTTTGCGTTCCACTAGATACCGTTGTAGTTATAGTTACATCAATCGTTGTAGCTTCTGTGGCGATCGATTGTCCTATTAATCGTTTTCTTGTAGATGTAAGGACGATTTTTTCTCCATTCAAGCAACTATTTGTATCATTATCACTAAAATTAGGTTGATATTTAATTTGTACTTGTCTTTTTACTGGATGCAATTCATACCCGTAAATCTGAGCATTATACGTAGGATCGTTTATGTCAGCAAAATCTACAGTCGTAAAATTATCTACAAAAAAACCAAATTTAAATCTATTAGTAGTATTATCAGAAGAACTAGTTAATTCTAATTTATTTATAGTATCTTCAGTAGCGCTTAATGCCGTGTAATATTCCAAATCAGCAATACGTCTTTCAAGAGATCCGATCTCTTTCATGGTATAACGTTTTGGTTGAGAAAGAACTAATCCTTGAGCATCAATAGGCGTAGTTACTTTATAATCAGTTTGACGCTTAGTTGTAAACTTAATATTTGAAATACGTTTGTCTAAGAATTGTGAAGTATTAGCGCTATTATTTTTAGGCAAAGACGGATATGGAGGAATGACCAAATAGTTGATCAATAATCCATCGTTTGGAATATCAGGTAATTTTGGTTTATTTGACGACGTACCTTCAATTATTCTAAAATCACCATTCGAAGAAAGCACAATCGCATCAGTACGACCTAAATACTTTTCTAAAGTTGTAGTACAATCTGATTGTGGTACAGGAAATTTCTTATCAAATGTAGTATCGAATCTATTTGCCTGTGTTGGTTCAATTGGGTTAACTGTTGCACTTGTCGCCGTAGTAGCAATGACGGCAGTATTTGAGGAATAAGGTCTAAAATCAAAATAATCTCGTAAATCAAAATATTCATCATTGTCATTATACATTTCTGGGATTTCAACAGTATTGATAGTAGTTGAGCTATTAGCTAACAATAATGTATCGTCAACTGGATAAGAAGCTAATGTTTTTAATCCCTGTTGCGTCGTGCTTAATACATCAAACTCAGCGAGTAGATAGACGCTTGATGATACAGAATATTCTGGTTTCCGATATAAAAAGCCAACATCATAATAATCTTTCTTTTGATTATGGTCTATCCAGAAATTAGAAGTTACATTTGTATCGCTTGTAGTAACTGCACTACTATTACCAAGATATACATTTCTCAATCTTATAATATCGGGAATACCTAAACACCATGGGCCTTTATTTGTACCGACATTTGAAGCCGTATTAATTTTAACATATGCTTGTCGTGTAATAGTCTTTGGAACAGCATTTACAGTTCTTTGCGCATTATACGCTACTGCCATATTAACAGGAGAAGAAATAGTATTACCAATGTTAATAACGAGAGTTGTATTACCGCTTACTGTTGCTGTTCTACTAGTTCTCAAATATAATGGAATTGGTGCATATTGTGGAAATGCTAAACTAACCTTTGCACCAGCTATATAAGCATTAGCAGACCCATTTGCAGTGACTGTCATAGACGTATCACTTGCTATAGCAGTAACTCGTCTAAATTCGGCTGCCGTGGAATTGGCGATTCGAATATAATCGCCAGTTTGAAAAGCTGTTAAGAATCCAGTAGCAGCTCCTGTGATCGCACCACCGCTGCTGCTTACAGTGCCAGCAATGTTTGTTCCTATAGCATTTGCTAATGGAACCGCAATAATTGAAAGCTTTTGTGCGTCAGTTAGCGTTGAATTATATGGGAAAAATTCTCCGGGATTTGCGGCAACAGATACTGACATTTGACCAGTAATAGCACAACTTATTGTATCATCTATCGTTCTATACGTGTATGAAAGGTTATTTGCGTTTTTAAGAGCAGTAGCGCCAGAGTAATAAAGTAATGAACTATTTTTAGGATCGTATATTACAGCATTTCCACCACTTAAAACTATATCTGCAATACCATCATTTGTGCCTGATCCATTGTAATATGTACTCTTAACATTTTTAAAGTTTTTGCCTGTATTCATTCTTATATCAAACAAATACATATAATAAGTAGCTCCGGGTTCACCAGCAGAACCACTTACTAATACTAAAGAACGAATACGCGCTGTACCAATTTCTGTGCCAGGAGCAGTTATAGCAGCAAATTGCGAAGATGCATTAACAGAAGATGTTAAATACGTTGCTGTTGTATCTCTTAAAGAAATTGTAGCTCCAACTGAGAATTTAAATAGACCACCGAGTTCTTTTACTTGAATGTAATTTCCATAATTTATAGAAATTGCGGCGTTTGAAATTACTTCAGTATTCGTACCCTTACGAATATCTTTATAATAAGAACTATTTGTTTCTACTCTATATCCATCAATATATGCTAAACCCGGATCAACTGCAATTTCAAATTGTGTGGCCTCATCTGAAAATGTTTCTTGACCCTGAGTAGTTATAAGAAATTGGTCAATAACAAAGTCTCCGCTTTCTTCTACAGTTCTTTGTGCTATCTGTTTGCCGATTACATTAAACTGCGTCGTTTTATTTTGCTTAAATGGTTTGCCTTCACTAAATTCAACGATTGAGAAAAATGTATCATTCGCATCAGCTTCATCTTTGGTAAGAACTTTAAGTACTGGTGTCAATTTAAGACGATTTGCACCAGGAGCATTAATATTAAAAGTGCCAGTCGCATTGTCATAAAGGTTAGAATCAGTTTTATAATCTATGATTTCTTCTACGGTGTCAAAACCAACAACGTTATTTGTAGATGTAGAATATTTTTCTACGACGACAAAGTTTTCACTTACTCGTGAGAAATAACCTTTTTGATATATGATACCGTCAGAAACACTAAAACCATAGCCATTACCTATTGCTGCCGCTGCACTATTTACAGTTACCTTTGCGGCATAATTTTTAGCAGTAATACTAAGAGCATCGATCAATGCATTAGCTGATGAACTGGTATTTGCAAGGTCGTATTTTGCTGTTACATATGGTTCAACATAATATCCTTTACCACCGTTAGTAACAATAAGTGTAGTAATGCCGCCATTAATATCAGTAATGATACTACCTTTGGCGCCAGATCCAATCAAAGAAGATAAATTTGCAGTAATCTTCGAAGAAGAAGATGTAAACTGATAACCTTCTAAGAATGCCCAAGAATCAGTATTACCTATACGGAGTTCAGATGCTAATGGTCTAATTTTAAGAATTAAATTATCAACATTTGCGGTCGCATTAACTTGTCGAATTTCACCTCTTGCGCCAGTAACATCTTGAGTAACAATTTCACCTACGCTAAATGTACAAGCTTGACCAGTAGCATTAACAAATGATTGACCACCAGTACTATTTTGCACTGTAACAGCGCTTAAAAATACTGGTATATCTGTATTACTAAACCCAGATGATTTAACGTCTATATCTACGTCAGAAATAGCCAATGTTGGATCATACACTGTAACAATTTGGTTGACATCAAAACTTGTGCTATTACCAGAAGTACCATGATTTAGATATTTAACGAATAGAGTATTAAGATTTGGTGCAGTAGCTTCAAACCCAGTAGATGTCTCTATGATCTGTGCAACAAGGTTTGCAGAGTTCTTAACTAGGTAACCTTTAAATGCAGAAACGTTAATTGGAGTGCCATCAGTTTCAAGATCATTGATTTTAACATATGGAAGAGGATTGTGAAAAAGGAAATTACAACCATCAATGATAGTGCCTCTTTTATAGATATTGTCACCGAAGCGTTCAATCTGCTTCTGAAGAATAGTCTGAAGCTGATTTAGCTCACGAACTTGAACAGCAACTCCGGGCTTGAACAGAATCTTATAGTAATCGTCTTTCTCATTATAATCATCAAAATAAGGAGATACGTTTAAATCTGTATTGATAGGCATTTAGCTAAAACTCCACTATAAGCTTTATAGTTTCTGACTGGGTATTAGAGCGAGAAATGGGTTCAATGTTTTCGATGTAGATAACATCCCCAGATCCTCTAATGAAATCACCTTCATATTTATACGAACTACCTGAAGATAATACAGCAGTTGCACCACTTGTATTACCTGTTACGGTATTTCCAGGATAAAAAAGCCCATTCTGGTTAGTCACAAATATAGATGAACTATTACCAGAATGGAATCGTGCAATAGCTCCAGATGCATAAACTATTTCATCTTCTTGGAATACTCCAACCGTAGATGTAATTCCATAATAAAATAACTGATTTACAATAGTTCCTGTCTTGGAAACTCCATTAAAGGAGATTGCAGTAACATTACCAGACGACTTTGAAGATAATCCATATACAATATTAGCTTGCGTAAAGAATCCAACTACATTTGTAACTTGAATATAACCGGCAGCTTTATCTAATATATTTCCATCAGCTTGAACATTTGCAGCAGAAATTGCTACTGCATTTGATGTAAACGCTGGGAAAGATGTTAGCACCAAATGTGAAGAGTTCGTTACGCTATTGACTTGCAGTAAATCGGTTTGACTATCGCTCGTTTGTAAATAAACATAATCGCCGGCGCCTAATGAACTGCTAAATGAAGTCGTCTGACCCGTTAGATTGATTGAAACGTTAGGCGCCCTTGTGCTAGTAAAATATAGATTAGCACTATCACCGAGTGTAGTTTGTATATTAGCTGCTGTTGCAAGATTGGCCACCAACGTTGGTGAATAACCAAGATCAACCGAAGCATTTGCAGAAAGAGAAACAGTAAATGATATATCTGCAAATTGGCCTGATGATGGATTATTATTTGCATTATAAATTCTAAGATATGATGGTCTCGCAATACTTGATGTAAGATTTGCGCTTGAACCGTTCGCCGTTCCGCCAGATGAATTTGCTACTGTAATAGTAGGAGCACAATCATAGTTAATGCCACCACTGACTACATAAGCTCTGACGATACCGCCTGTCGCATTTGTAAGAAGTACTGCGTTTGCGCCCGTTCCGCCACCACCAGAGAATACAATTTTATCAGCATTAGAATACCCAGTACCACCAGCAACAATGTTTACATTAGCAATATACGATGGGAAAATACCTTTGCCTCTATTATTAAACTGAATGGCAGAGATAGTACCTGTAGTAGAAGTTACAATATTTGCAGTAGCATTGATTGCGCCTGTGGTCGTAATAACAACTACGTCAGTATTATTGTAACCAGAACCACCATCTGCTATAGAATGTGAGTTTACAATATAATCATTTAGATAACGAATTTCTCCACCAGTAGCATTAGTTAACTTCATAACTAATGAAGAATGATTGGCAAATCCAAGACCACTTGCCGTTAGATTGATGGTAGACAATCCACCGACTGTATTTGAAACTACGTTTGCAGTTCCATTTATAGTGCCATTACTGATCGTCAATACATCGCTGTTACTACAGAACCCAGTATAACCACCACTGACTACTGAAATATTTCTGATTGCCGTATTATTGAAATATCTTGTATTTCCGGCACTTGAATTTGCTGCATAAATGAATAGCGTAGATGAATTAAATCCACTGCCACTATTTGTAACATCGATTGAGGTCAAGAATGAGTTGGCATTAATAGCAACGTTAGCGACAGCGTTCACAGAACCATTAGTAACATAAAGAATATCGTTTGTCGCAAATAAAATTCCTGCACTATTTGCAGCAACCGTAAATGTTGCTGCAGTTCCTACGGGGTCAGATATAGTAGCAGTCGTAGTTCCTGTATATCCGAAACCGTTATTAGCAATTACAATAGATGCGATATTACCTGATGCGTTATTTGTGAAAAATGCTATAGCGCCATATCCACCAGATGTGCTGGTAAACGTTATTGAATTAGCTAATACAGGAATAAGATTTGCGCCGATACCATTTGCAGTAGCATTCGTAGATATAGTTGGTACTGAAGTGTAACCTGTACCGTTTGCTACCATCGTAACAGAAATGATAGAACCTAAACTGTTGTTTACGAAAGTTGCATTAGCACCAGAACCAGCACCACCAGTAAAGATCAATATGTTATTTGCAATAGAATTATATCCAACCCCACCATTTACGACATCAACTCTTAAAATCTTAGTAGAATCATAATTCTGACCATTAGCAGTTATCGTAACCGTACCTATTCTATAAACAGGAGCAGAATTTGAAACCGTAATTGCACTTACGATATTAGAATTTAAATATCTTACACGACCACCAGTAGAATTAGCAACATATGGAGTTAGAGTTGCAGATGGGTCAAGCGTAAATCCAAAATTATTGCCAAGTGTGGTCACAGTAGCATTTACAAGAGCTAGAGACATACTGCCATCTGTTGCTGTAAAGACGTTTGCAAATGCATTACCAGTCGTTGCAGAAGGACTTGGGAAAACTATGTAATCCGTATTTGCATATAATCCAACACTACCGTTTGAAACAACTGTAGCATTAACCACTTTAGCACCATTTGAATACCCGCCAGAACTATTAGCAATTATTAAAGAAAGACCATTTGATTGCATTCTTACTGAGAAGGTTGCGACCACAGATGGTGATGTGCCGATAGCATTAGCAGTAGGAGTCGATGTGTATGCAGTTCCAGGGTTGACTAAAGTTACACTACTAATTGCACCAGTGGCTGTATTAACGAATGTTGCAATAGCTCCAGTCCCACCACCACCAGTGAAAGCCAATTGATTATTGACAGTAGAATCATAACCAACTCCATTTGCGGTGATAGTAATAGTTGCAATTTCGTTTAGATTAAATCCTTTACCGCTATTTGTTATAAGCAAAGATGTAATACCGCCAATAGAATTGGTAGTAATATTAGCTTGAGCGTTGATCGTTGCACTTGTGCTTGAAACGATTACAAAATCATTATTCGAATATCCTCTTCCATTTGCTGAAGCAGTAGTTTCAGTGATTATATTTGAATTTACAAATCTAACATTGCCGCCAGAAGCATTTGCTACTGAAATAACTGGAGATACTGTATCGCTAAATCCAAATCCAGCAGAAACTACACTAATACTTGCAATATAACCGGTTGAATTTGATACTATGTTACAAATAGCATTTACTGCTACATTTGAAATAGTAATAATATCGGAGTTTGAAAAAGTAGTATTACCGGCTGAATTGATACCAACTGTAGTAAGAGTTCCAAGACCTACAACATTTTTACTTGTAGAGGAAACCCCAACACTACCACCAAGACGTTTTAAGTCTAACTGAACTACTTTTTCAGTATCAGTAAAACCTGATCCATTTAATGAATCGTAATTTAATTTTACATTGTTAAATTTGGGGTCCTTAAGAACACCTACCGTTCTAAAATCATTATCAGTAGAAATAGTGCCGTTTTCAGTATTAGAAAACTTAACGCTTATGCCAAGATGATTGGCATATAATTCATCTTCTGTATTATGACCGTGCCCGCCTTTTGGTCCGATAATTGGTCGTAGACTTGCATCATTTACAGTATTAGAAACTCTGACGACTGGAAATGCATACGCATTAGCTGATGCCATGAAATAACCAGAACCGCGATTTAACACATCGATTTTATAGATCGTATTAGATGAAGTAGCATTAATTAATGCTCGAGCTGCAACATTTGAAGTTTGTCTTCCATCACCATAAACTACTACTTCTGGAGTTATTTCAAAAGTAGAAGATGTAGGAGTAGTAGTAAAAGGCGTATCGATAAAGATGAATTTATATTCGCCGTCAGTGGTATAACTTGTAATTCTTCTATATTGCCCAACACCAACACCAGTAATAATTTTAATGATGCAGCCTGTATAAAAATCATTTGTAGCAGAAGCATTACCTGAAGCTATTCTATATTTTAATGGAAGACCGCCGAATCGTGTATCAGCAGCTGTAAAAGAACCTGAAAGATAGTTATTATAAAATAACCCTCCTTTTTCGATCTTAATTACATCAATTGCACCAGAAATAGCGTTGGATGTAACATTTGCATCAATTGTAATCGGCATGTAAAGAGAAGTAGAAAATTTATTGAAAGTAGTAGCATCTACTTTATACATGTACTTCCAAATATAACCATCAGCGGTTTCATAGATGACATCATCTGCACCGGTCGCACTAAAGAGTGGTTGACTTGTTGCTGGACTGCCATTGTTGTTAAAGAGGCACTTATAAACATAATATGTGCCGCCTTCTGGAGATACAGCAAAAAATTGCTTATTTTCTAGAGCACCATCCTGACTATCGTACATATCATAAACGGTACCAGTAGTCCAATTAAATCGATTAGCCATTACAGTAACATCAGAAGTAGTAATTTTTTTGGCAAATACCATTTCATCGAAGACATTAGTATTCAAACTTTGGACACTACTATTAGGAGCATCAATGGTATTATCACCTAAGCTATATTGAGTAGGCTTACCACCAAAAACGTAATAGATCGTATTAGCAGGTTCATTAATAGATTCTATGAACTGCTTTACGTTATGCAATCTAAAATAACTCGTAATTAACTTATTATTTGCCATCTTACTCTCTTTTATAGAATATTAGTAATGCCATGACCAACTTCATTTGGCAATGGACTTTGTAAATTCACTATGTTAGAACCATTTGCTGTAGTAGATAATTTAAATCCAGTAGAATTGGCATATGCAACATAATAAGAAGTGCCATTTGCTAATCCAGTTATTACTGTATTTCCCGTATCGACATCATAAACAATTGTATCTGTATTACCTAACAATAAAACGCTGTTATTTCCGTTTGGCAAACTAATAAAATCGATTGACACGTTTACATTAGATGTAGGATTAAATGACGTTCTTAATTCAATTGTTCTAGAAGCAGTTATTGGTAACGAAATATTACTTTCTACTTCTGCTGCTGGGAACATCTTAGTGCCCGCAACATGAAGAACCTTTTTCAACATTTCTGAATATCTTTCAAAAGGCACTCTACTCACTAATTCATAAGAATAATCTTGATAAAAATCACCATCATGTATATATTTATCTTGACTTAAAAAGCCTTTCGTATATTCATAGAAGCCTTCGCCTTTGCCTTGACGCTCTACGATTGCTTTTGCTATTCCTAAAGTGGCATTAGGATCGTTTTCTCGTGCAAAAGAAGATATATCAAATCGCTCATATCCATAACCAGAGTCTAGAACAATCAATGAACCAACTGCACCGTTTGCAGTAACAACATTAGCAGATACTTCAGCGTTTAATCCAGAAAAAGTTTTATCTTTACCTGCTACAGTAATCATTGTTATAAACCCGGAAGTTTCACCTTTTACATATGAATTGGCGTATTCTGGAATCTCACCAAACATCGAAGTTCGTGTAACTTGCAATCTATTATCATCTATAATAGTTTTAATTAATCCGAGTTTAGAATAACTTCCATTTTCAATGTAATGACCAATTTGTGATGTTGCTGTTGGGGTGAGTACGATGGCAGATCCATTTGCAGTAGTCGATAGTTTTAATCCACTTGTATTTGATTGCACAACATAATAATTAAAATTGTTAGCAAGACCGCCAATTACCGTATTACCATTATCCACACTGTATGTTACAATAGTACCATTAGCCCAAATATTATTTGTAATACTAATAAAACTGCTAGATATATCATTTTTACCATCAAAAGCTTTTCGTGAAATGAATAATAAATTTTCACCCTTTAAGAAACTTGCTGTGTTTTCTCGTGTAGTGAGTATATAATCGTGTTTCTTATAACCGTAAACTACAGGTTCTATTACCGTAACTAATGGATCTAAGTTGTAGTCTTCACCTGGATTAGTTTTACTAATTAAGCTTATAGAACCGATAGTAAAGTCATCAAAAGCTAATACACTTCTTATTGTTCCGCTCGATAGATTAGCTGTAGGATTAGCAGGAAATCCATATGCATTTGATCCTGATAGCGCAGTATTACTACTGCCATCGATAACAATATTTAAATAATCAGCACCATAAATGTTATTACTATAAAGAAAATCTGAGTTCAAAGAAACAGTTTCTTCATCGTCAAGACTTGCAACTTGGAATGATGCTAAACTACCTTGACCTGCTGCTGTAAGATATGCAGTAGTATTTGATGTTTTACCATATAAAAATAGACCATTATTATAGTCTATTGCACTACCTAAAACAGGAGTAAAGAAGGCGCCATATCCTCCAGATACTACAGCAGTAAATGAGTGACCATTTTCAGTAGCGCCAGCAGTGATATTAATTACATTTCCTTTTGGAGCAGTAGAAACCGTTATACCAAGAGAGTTTGCAGTTCTTACATAATATTTTGTATTATTTGTTAATCCACTTAATGCGGTATTGGTAGCAGTGACTCTATACTCAACATATTGCGCATTTACAAAATCATGACTAGAAATTGTGATAAAATCTGTAGTATTAGAAACATCAGTATTTGCATTGAAAAAATACTGATTTGCACTATTTGCGATCGTAGCACTAGGTGTAGTTAAATAACCTGTCCCTGGACGCACAATTGTAACAGCAGATATATTACCACCAGCAGTAGTGGTTACTCTTGCATATGTGCCATAACCAGAAGTAGACGTAAAACTTAATACATCTCCATTCGAATAATTTGCTCCGTTTGCAGTAATTGTAACAGAAGCAACAGAAGTCGTAGAACTATCATTGATGCCGATATATGTAGAATATGAACTTAGAAGTGCATTAGCAGAAGAAGCTCTGCCACGTATTCTTTGATTAGATAAGAACGCGCCTTGAGTATTTGAAATTTCTACGACAAGATTAGAGCCAGCTCTAGATACAGTTTGCACTGTAGCATTTGCCCATTCGACGGTAGAATTAGACTGATATACTTGTTCGCCTTTTGTTACTAAAACCCCGTTTTGTATATCTGAAAGTATTAAACTATTATTTGTAGTAAATGCAACAATATTTGCAGTAGCAGTTAAATCAGTATAAGTTACAGTATTAGCATAAATCGTATTATCGGAATTATAGAATCGAGCATTCGATTGTAGATTGCCGGAAATAACTGAAACGTATAGATTTCCTGTTGTCGAATCAATAGTTGAAACATTGATTGAAATTATTTGGCCGTATCCAGAAAGTGTATTGTTTGCATAATAATTGTAAATAAGATTATTTGTTTGAAACGTTCCAGACATTCCTTGAAAATCGATATTAGCTTTAGGCTGAACAAACGGTTCAAATTGAATAAAAGGATTGATCAAAGATCCATTTGAAACAATAACATTATTAACCTGTAATGTTTTTTCTGCAATTATAATTTTTGGAGAGATCGTATAACCCCAACCACCTTCTAATAATAAAAACTCTACTTGACCAGTAGTATTATATGTAGAAGTTACGATGGCTTTACCGTTCATTCCAGTATTTGAAGTAAGAGTGACGATATCACCTACGACATACTCTGACGCACCAGTAAGGACTTCTAATTCATTTAATGAACCAGTAATGACAGGAGTGTTTCTTGGATCAGTCGTGCCAGTATGTATTACCTTTTCGCCGTACTTAAAGTTACCTTTTAAATTACTCAAGAAAAATACATGAATATTTTTTGATATTTTTACTTTATTGCCAGCAGAATCGGTTTGGTCATTGATCTTTTTCTTGACGGAATAATTATCAACGAATGCAGTAGCACCACTATCTATGCCAGTAATTTGTTTCCCTTCGAACGCTGAATTATATGGAGTTTCAGTAACTTCAATGTAAATCGGAATCTTCCATGTGTTATCTGAAAGCTTGAAAACATCATCGCCTGGATAACGAATAGAGGCGGGTTGTGCATAAACTAATTTAAAGAAAAGATCTACTGAACGTTCTGTACCTTTGGATCTATAAAAATCTAATGCATTCTTTATGAAAAGTCGTTTATTTGTAGCTGTATCAAACTGAATATTCTTAAGTGTTTCTTCTTTGAAATAAACTAGAAAATTGTCTACTGTTTGATCTACATCACGATATTCCAATAACCTACGGGAATGATAAAGCGTATTATTTGCTTGCTCTAACCATTCATAGTAAGCTTTTACAAACGTTACGAAAACTTGTCCATCTTCTCTATAAAAAGAAGGAAACTGTGATTCGATAAGGGGAGAGATGTAAGTGACGATATCTTTCACTTATTATTCCCTTTCAGAAACGATATTAATACGAACATCTTCATCTTTAATCGTTAAAATCGTTCTTAACAATGAAGATATATCTTTTCGTTTTGTGCGGGCAAAAATCTTAATACCACTTCCAGTATATTCTGTTATATTCAATCTTTTAAGTTGAACTTTGCCAGTTTTATAATCTACTGTGCCAACAGTATTTACTACTACGTTATTGGTTCCATCTAAAGTAATTGTCGTAATATTACCTTTTCCATCGTCTTTCAAATTTACTAATTTATTTTGAACAACAAAATTAGTAGATTCAATTGTAGAAATATAGTTGCTAGGATAAATTTTGTCAAGATCTGCAAAATCGTTTTCAAGTTCTTGCGCAAAATCTATGTCATAATTTTTTTCTATTCCTGTTTCTGGAAGCACTACTCGTATAGGTCTAATTATTGTATCATTACTTAATATACTTCTATCGGTCGCGTCTATAGTTTTAACCAAACTACTATAACGTAAAGTAGTGTTAAAATCATCAAGGTATGTTCCATTAAAGCCCCTTATAGCAGTTAAAATTAACTCTTTAAGAGATTCGCTATTTAATGCAGTAGTGTTTAGATTATATCTAACAGTAGAAAATATATCTACGTTCATGAAATCTGGATCGATAAACACAGGATCAATAGACAACGAAGATCTTGGTTTAATAAAATTGTAATATTGCTGCTTTCGTATATCGGGAACGCCGTCTACATTCTTAAGATCTACTGCAATAAAGACTTTTCCAAATACTGGAGGAACAGCTTCTTCGCCTCCATATACTGATACAGCATTGATTTCAGGGAAATTTAAAAGAAGAAGATTTCTATAGTCTTCAGCAGTTATTGCTCTTTCTTGAGTAGTAAAATATCTTGGAGCATTAAACTTAACTGACTCAATTGACTCATGAATAGCACCTTGTGCGGCCGCTGATACAGTGGTTACTGCTACATTTGAAAATGTTTGAATAGCGCCATCAGACGTAAATTTAAATGCGCCATTTGGAAGTTCGCCTTTACAAATACGATATTCACATACGACTATTGAATTGTCTTTTGGTTTTCTTCCAAGTACGCCATCACCAAAAAGAACTTCATACTTGTCGTTTTCTGCGCCCTGAACAAAGAATATCTGAGAATTAGCTTGTTTGTCAAATAATGAAGTTGCTCTTAGATAAGATAAAATTTCTGCACCATTATCTTCAAGCACAGTTACTGTTAAAGAATCAGTGTCAATAGTTGGATTAGAAAGCATGAATCGCTGTGATGTATCCGAATTATTTACAGTAAAAGTATCATTAACATATTGACCTTCATAGATTACAATTTCATTAGATACAAATGTACTATTGGCACCCGAGATTACTTTATTTTCATCAGTTGAAAAGGTAAAAGTATTAGAACCAACACGCGTGTTAAATGTAGTACCTTTTGGCATAGTAACAGAAGCCACACTACCATCAGTTTGAATAGTTAAAGTAACGGTCGCACGAGCTGACTTAAAAGATCTTGGCGTGTAATTGAGTTCTTTTGCTCGTGAAATAACGCTCTCTCGTAACTGCGCGCTATCCAAAAACATTTCATTGCCGATCATATTCAAATAAAACGTGTTCATATATGTGTTATATGAAAGGACATCAAGCAATACATTTATATTACTTCCTTCAAAATCATAGTCTTTGAAGGTATTTTGAGTCTTAAGATAAGTCTTAAAACTCTCTTTGAGAGAAGTAAAATCTAAGTTTACTAAATTTATGCTTGTGTTTGCAGCCATTATCTTACTCTAATTAGAGGTATGTTTACTGTTATTGGATTAGCTATCGTAGTGATATAAAAAAGTAACGTCACTACATATCCATTATCGTCTGGATAAGGACTAACTATAACATCTATTATTTTTGCTCTTGGTTCATAATTTTCTATCGTTTGAATTATCGCAGACTTAATAGCAGCAGATGTAAATGTAGAGATGTCTTCAAACAAAAAGTGATTTAAATTAGAACCGATAGTTGGTTGAAATAATCTCTCATATTTATTCGTAGATAATAAGTTACGAATAGAACGCGTGACTGCAGCTTCATTCTTAATCGTCATCAACTGCTTAGAGTCTGGATGAGCATTAAAATTAGTTAAAAAATCAGAATATAAAAACTGATCTTTAGATTTTTGTGCTGAAAACCTATCTGCTAATGAAGGTGATGCCATCTTTGAATCCTTATTCGAATCTTATATTTATTGCTGTTCCGTCAATAAACCTATACTAGAATCATCTACATATGCATTTTTAAGATTTATTTTCGATGCCTTTAATGTCATTTCGCCTTCAGATTCTATTTTACATGAGCCATTAATTTTGGTGTCTAGATTACCGTCAATTTGCATATTTACATTGCCTTTGACAGTTATCTTTACATCGCCTTGAACATACATTTCATCGTTCTTAGCTAATATTGTATAGTTATCACCTGCGACTTTAGTCACAGTTCTCCCATCTGCGCTAATTTCTACATATGTACCAGACTTATGATACAGATGAATTCGTTCTGCATTTGGTGTATCATCTATTTCTATCGTATGACCGCTCTGAGTGCGTGTAACTTTATTGTATGGATACTTTGAACCGTATGTTGTTTCTGGTTCTGGACCCATCAACGGTTTTGATTTCCATGTATTCACTTCTCGCGCTAGTTGTGGCACGTCATGATTCTTAATATCACCTTCTTTTATTGCCGGTTGAGTACCAAAAATTATTGGAATTTTTGACGCCGATCCATCAGCAAAAAAACCATATGCAAAACTTCCTACTAAGATACCAGTAGGAGATGTACCTACTTCACCTAATTCAGGAGTCTGATAACTAGCACTCGTTATAGGTAATAGTGGCATAGCCCAAGGTAATTCTTCATCAGAAAATTGATCATGAAATCCATCAATACGTATCTGGCATTGACCTAATTTATCAGGATCATTGACATTCACTACTTCAGCATAAAACCAATAAAATGTACCTTCACCACCAAAGCGTTTCATGTATCAAATCCTCCGCTCTTACCATAAGATGCGTTTATAAGTTCTAGTGATGTAAAATATCTGAAGTCTAAATCCGTTTTCGATATAGTATGCCTTGCATGAGAAATTAAATATTCACCTGATACGAATTCAGAATTTTCTCCTTTTTGTTTTCCTCCGATTTTTGTCAAACCAGTAGGACTAGGAACTTCTGCTCTTACTCTGAATCCGCAAGAAAGATAAGTATCTCCATATACCATTATGCGCAACATGTTTTGAGTCAATAATGTTATGAAAGCTTTAGCATAGCCGATTTTTTGTTCTAAAAATGTGTCAGACGATGCAGAAGATTTCATGATATTGTATATCTGTGAAGGAGATTTATTGTTAGAAGATTCAAATGCAGAAGTATATAACGGCTTAGCGCCTTTAGTTTTTCCAAAACTGTCATTGTCAATAGCAGAATTAAACTTAACTACTGTTTTTCCACGAGTTTTAATATCAGTAGATCTTACTTCATTATTTAACGCTCCATCGCCAGTTAATTTAATTGGAGATTCTTGAACTATGTGATTATATGCTAAAATGTTTCGGTATGTGATATTTTTAACACTCGTAGCGCTATCAGAATCCCAGAAAAACATAGCATCTGGCAATAATCTATTTTTACTCGAAAGCAATAATTCTATTGGAAGAAAATTAAATCCATTTTTATCTGCGATTCTTCCTTCATAAAACGCGTATACTGATGATCGATGTATTTTTGAAACGGCTTTTTGTTTCAACATATCGATAGCTTGAAACGGTTTTATTCCAATGAAATTTAAATTTTGTATTCCCTTTGTTCCTTCGCTTTCACAATAAAAAGGTTTGTTAGATTGAAGATCATTTTCCAAAATCATTTTAACATAACTATCTATAGGCATACCGTTCAATGGAGTTCTACGAAGTTGATTAGCATTATTCCTTACTTCTATAGAGTAAAACTGAAGATCGTAGCGAGATGAAGCCGCGTCGCTTCCCATAGTGACGTTTTGAATTTCAGTTATCAGAAATTCAAATTTTCTAGGTTTACTGATTGGACCGGGAACAGAAATCTCAAATACAAGTTTACATTCATTTCCCATTATAGGAAGTTTGTCTCGAATATTGATGTTGTCATTTAAAGTAAGACTACCAAACATCACGGGTGATAGAATAGATTCATAGATGTCTATTCTCAGCAATTGATCTTTGATGAACATCAATTTGTTATTATCTAGCGATCCTACATATGCCTGATGTATGGCTACGTCACCTGGATTAAATGTTTGAATTGCCATTAGCTATTCATCAATTCTGAAAATGTGTTGTGAACCATTGAAACGTATATACTATCCATCAAATCAATAGTCTTCTTCTTTTCATTTATTTCATTTTCGTAATCAAATGCCGTCACTGGAGAAAAATAGACTTGTACATTTGCAGTAATATTTTCTTTTATAGTGGTGATAATTGAAACGGAAGCATTGGCTCCTGAATCAGAACCGATAATATAATATGTGCTCGTATTGCTAAATGTTCCAGTTATATGTTGAAGAGATACGATAGTCGTATTACTAAACGTCACAAAACCTGTAGCACCTGAAGTATCCTGAATTACTTTTTCACTTGTCTGAAATACCGCATTACCATTTAAAGTGATATCTAAAGTTAAGATCTTATTTGTCGTCACTACAGTATCATCTTTGATTCTTTCATAGCCGATGATATTGTTATCGAAGTTAACTGTAGGTGTCCAATAACGTTTTCTTTCTGCGACCAGTGCATCATACCCCGATATAGTCAATATCGATTCATCTTGATCGTAATTATTGCGATAGAATACCACTTTTTGATTGGCTGCGCGTAAAGAACCATATTTTTTAACAATAAATGCTTCAAACTGTTCTTGAGACAATGGAACATCATAATACGGATCAACTATTTGGTTGACTAGATGTAATACCCATACATCATCTACGTCGTCGTAATAATCAAAAGCTAAATTTTCATATCTTAAGCCAGATCCAGTTGCTTCTTCTAGAACATATGGATAATAAACTGAAGCCTGATCTTTAAATTTATCAAGTACTTTTGCGCGAGTTAATATATTTCTTGCGAAATTATTAGCATAACTTATAACGGGAATGTTAGAAAAGTATTTCATTATGCTTTCTTCTCAGGGTTGTTAACCAGATTCATGGCTGATTTGCCCAAGTCCTTGGCGGCATTTATTGCATCTTTTGCTAGTGTAGGTGCATCAGTGTTTCCATAATCAAGACCAGTAATAACTTCAATTTCTTGAAACGTAAAAGAAAATACTACAAATACGGGAGATGACGCTTCATCATTAAAGAAAGACAAACCATTAGGAGAATAATTTACGTTTATCGCACTAATTAATCCTAATTTGTAGATAGGCATTGTACCTGACCAATTAGAAGCGCTATTTTCTGCAAACTGTTCTCCCCATGGGAACAACGTTAATCTTACCATTTCTGGATAAGCCATAACATTTTGTGAACTAACAGAAACCGCAGGCAATACTCTACGCTTAAATTGTCTTATTATATCTTTAATTTTAGATGATTCAGCTTGATTTCTGGCGCTTAAAAGCCATGAAAATTCCATTGGAGGTCTCATATCTACGCCATTAAAAAATACAGATATATGAGGATTTGGAACAGCTTTTAAAAATTGACCTGCTATTCCAGCTACTTGTTCGCCTCCTAAACCTCCAGCTACGGAAGCTGCCCCCTGATACATTAATCCTACACTATTTTCTAAGAGATCCCCACTAGATCTTCCTTCTTTTCCGGAACCAAATGTAGCAGATAATTCATCTTTAATGCTTTTTACTTGATCAACTGCCGCACCCAGTATACCAGTATCCTGAGGATTTATGCGAACAGAATGCGTTTCTGAAAGATCTCTTGGTAAAGGTAAACATACAGAATATTCTGTATTAAATTTAGCAGGCATAAGAGGAGAAGGTCTATCATACTTAGAAAATTCTATTTGCATGTATTCTTTTGAAAGATTTGAAGGAAATCTTTCTTGTTTAGTTTGCTGAGATTCTCGTGATTGGTTAACTGCTGTTGTAGGATCAGAAGAAGAAGATGATGATCTCGATTTAAATAAATCTTGTTGCGTTATTCTATAACCTGCTACACCAGACAATGAGCTATTTAAAGAATCCATCTTTTCAGCAGAAACTGACTTTAATGAATCAAGTGAAAGACCAGTTTTAGATAAGCCGTTAATAAAATTACCGCTTAGGCCTGAAGTAACAGCCGATGCGCTTTGAGTAGCTAAAGAGCCTATAGTTTTTCCAGCATTACTCGTAAAGTTTAATGGATCGAACGCCATTTAAGTTCCTCTTATAAATAAAACTATGAGCTATAAAGGTTATTTTAACGCCAAGTATCCGCAAAAATATAAAGGTAATCCAACTAATATTATTTATCGCTCTTCATATGAGCTTAAGTTGATGACTTACCTTGATCGTAATCCAAATGTCGTGCAGTGGGCAAGCGAAGAATTTTTCGTGCCTTATAAGTCACCTATTGATGGCAAAGTTCACCGATATTTCCCTGATTTCTGGGTCAAGAAGAAGAATAAAGAAGGATTAATAGAAACTATCGTGATAGAGGTTAAACCTAAATCTCAGACGATAGCTCCTATTCCAAAAACACAGATCAATAAACAGTATTTATATGAAGTTCAAACGTGGGGAATAAATCAAGCGAAATGGGAAGCGGCGAATAAATACTGTTCTAGTAGAGAGTGGAAATTCATGATAATCACAGAAAAAGAATTAGGTATCATGTTCTAATGGAAGAAGATACACAAGAGTCTATATATCAAACGATTTTAAAACAATCACAAGATGAAACGTTTGAACGTGAAGAAGAATCTCAAAGATGGTTTAGGCAGAAGGCAACAGAAGTAAGTAAAAATAAAACTGTTCCTACAAATATAATTTTAGAGAAAGAACATGTTCCTTCTATCAAGAACATTAAACAAGTAGGCAGTCTTTTTCTATATAACTATGCTCCTAAACACAAAAAAACATTAGATTATTATGATACGTTTCCCATAGTGTTTCCATTTAAAATGGTTACTCAAGGATTTTATGGATTAAATTTACATTATTTGCCGACTCCATATAGAGCCATCTTTATGGACAATATGTATTCTCTTTTGAATTCAAAGGATATGGAACAGAATACTACACGCTTGGCTAAAATGACATATAGCGTTTTAGAATCAAGAAGAAATTTAAGATTTTTTCAACCATGTATACACATGTATTTACATAAAAATATAAGGTCTAAGATAGCCTTTATTCCTCCTAAAGAATGGGAATTAGCTTTATTTTTACCTCTACAAAGATTTCAAAAAAAATCAGAAAATGTAGTTTGGAAAGAAAGCATAGCAAAAATTAAAAAAGGAATACGATAAATGCCAGGTCCATCTACTTTTACCGATGCTATAACAAGTAAAATTGCTACTTTTATAGGGTTAAATGGTACTTTACCTAAAAGAAAAACCGCTGGGTTCGATATAGAAGAATTTAAGAGTGCTATTGGTACTCGTGGTGTATTGCCTACTAATCTTTTTTTGGTAACAATCACTCCACCACTTTCCAGTGAAATTAGTACTGCTATGAATCGCGAGACCCTTGACTCCCGTTCTTTAAGTTTTTTCTGTATGAAAACTTCTTTACCAGGAGTAGATTTGGCTTTAGAAGCCAATATGCCATTAGGCACCGGTCCTGTTGAAAATTTCCCACATAGAGCAATTTTTACTGATATAGAACTTCAATTTATAGGTGATGCAAAAGGTCAAATTTTATCGTTCTTTCATAATTGGTTAAACACGATTGTAAATTTCGATGATCGAAGGACGAATGGCAAATTCTATAGAGTAGCATACAAAGATAGTTATGTTTGCAACATAAATATTACAGTATTTGATCACCAGTCTGATAAAATCCTAGAATATAATTTGCTTGATGCTTTTCCATATAGAATAAATCAAATAGACATGGATTGGAATAATACAAACAGCATGATGAATATTGGAGTAAATTTTCAATATAAAACTTGGGCTACTGATAGGATACCTATATCTGACGCAGCATCTAGTTTTGGATTATCTAATATACAAAAATTAATGAAGTTGGGTACTATAGCACAAACTATTTCGGCTATCAAGAGACCTCAAAGTGTAGGAGATGCAATTAACTTAGTTAACAATGCAAGTATTGTTGGCGGTGGTTTATCGGGATTCTTTTAATTATTAGGAGTATACAATGGCTTTACCAAAAATATCAGTACCGGTCTTTACAATTAAAATTCCTTCTACTGGTAAAGAATTAAAATTTAGACCTTTCTTAGTCAAAGAAGAGAAGATTCTTCTTATGGCTCAACAGAGTGAGAACAGTGAAATTTTGTTGGCGCTAAAGCAAATCATCAATAACTGTTGTTTCGATGATCTAGATGTAAATCAGTTGGCAACGTTTGATTTAGAATATGTATTTTTAAAACTAAGATCACGCTCAGTTAACAATATAGCTAAGCTCAGATATCGTGATAATGAAGATGATAAGGTTTATGATTTTGAAGTTAATTTAGATGAGATCGAAGTTAAGATTGATCCTGAGAATAACAATAAGATCGATATCAATGGTGAAGTCGGTATGATCTTAAAGTTTCCAAGCGTAGCTGTAACAGAAAAAATGGCTAATATAACAGATCAAAGCGAATTATTAAATAAGATTTTGATTCATACGATTGATACAATTTATGATTCTGAGAATGTGTATCCAGCCAAAGAAAGCACTGAACAAGAACTTATAGAATTCCTTGAAAACTTAGATACAAAGTCATTCGAAAAAATCGAAAAGTTTTTTTCTACAATGCCTAAGTTATATCATGAATTGCATTATAAGAATTCGTTTGATCATGATCGTACAATTAAATTGAGTTCATTACAAGATTTTTTTACGTAGGGCTGAGTCATACGAGTCTCAAAAACTATTACACAACGGTTTTTGCGATGGCTCAGCATCATAAGTATTCAATAAGTGAAATAGAAGATTTGATACCGTTTGAAAGGGATATTTACGTAGATATGCTTTTGGCATATCTTAAAGAAGAAAGAGAAAAACGAGAAAGGGCTTCTTAATAGTGTCCGATGACATCCAACAAGAGAACATTGATATGGATGGAGATGGTAAAGTATCTAAGGCTGAAGTGAATATTGCAGAAGATAAATTTAAAAACCGCCGCAGAATGGCGTGGCTTGCTATGTATGCCATGGTAGGCTTCACTGCGCTTCTTATGTCTCCTTATATTGCAGATGATCGAATTAAAGCTCTAGATAGTGTCTTCAGTACATTTTATATTGCCATGGCATCTGTCGTTGGCGCTTATATGGGCTTCACTACTTGGGCGAGTAAAAAGTAAATGAACAAAGAATCCTTAAAGAAAATATTTGATACATTTAGATCTTTATCTGATAAATTGAATAATCACAGTGAAGTGCTACACGATCACGCAGAAAAATTAGATACATTAAATTCAAAATATTCTGAAGAAGATAATATTTTCGGGCAGATACATGAAAATTTAGTTAAGATCAATGAGTCTTTAAGTTCTGTTTTATCTCTTTCTACCAATAAACCTCCTACTGATGCAGAGCCAGTTGACTCTGACGGAAAACAACAATTAGATGGACAACAACCTAAAGAAAAAGGTGGAATGGGAGGTTTACTTGCAGCTCCAAGTAAATTACTTCAAGGAATTGCATTTACACTGTTTGCAATATATCCAGCTGTTCTAGCATGGATCAGAGAAAAACGTGAAAAGATAAGTGAATTTTTAATGCCTGTCTTCGATTTTATATTTGAATCTGCTATACCGTTCTTTACTGAAAAACTACCTAAGTTTTTTATGGAGGATATTCCTGAGTACTTCTCAGAAAAATTTGATGTAGTTAAAGATTTTGCATCTGATTTTATGGGCGATATTAAAAAAGTAATAGCAGGTATTCAAAAAACTGTGGGTGAAACCATCGTAAACCTTGCTAAAGCCTTACCAGATTTTGATTGGCTTAAATCTACAAAAGATGCGTTACTACAATATGGTGGAGATATGGTAAGTTCTGCAGATAATACTATAACTGAAGTCGATAAAGAGCAAGCAAAAACACAAGCCAAACGAGAAGAAAAGAAGAAGCGAGATATCCTCTTAAAACAAGCTGATGATGAAGGTAAAAGAGTAGTAGAATTAAATAAAGCTAAAGGTTATAAAGGATATGAAGTAAAGCCTGATTTTGAAAAAGGTTTAGTTAAAATAGAATATAAAGTTGACAAAATCCTTGATGGAGTATCTCAAGAATTTGACGCAAATAAATCAATGGAAACCGAAACTCTTGTAGAAAAATCTGGAGGAAGTTCCAGGTCAGTTAAAGGCGATAATGGAGGAACTCCTAATAAAGACGGAGAAGGGCAATCAGCTGCAGCATCTAGTGGAGGTACTCCTGAACCTATGGGATCTTCTGGTACAGGCGAAACCGGTGCAACAACTTCAGGCGGAGCAGGAGTTCAAGCAGAAGGAGGAGCTATTCCTGAACCAAACCAAGGAACAGCTTATAAAGGAAACACTTTAGATACAAATTCAAAGGAAAATGAAAATCCTCCTGCTAAACCAAAAAGTTCTGCTCCTCCAGTAGTTAATATACCCTCAACTGGGCAAAAAGTTAGAATGCTACCGGGGCAAGGACCTCATGATATTAACGATGTTCCTGATCCCACTCCATTTTTAGGCGATATGGCAAATCAACTATTTTATAGAAGCGCATAAGGGATAATTCAATGTTACCTGCTATACTTGGAGTTGCTAGAATAGGAGCCGTTGCACTTCGTGGAGTTGCTACAGGAATAGCAGCTACAGCTAGAGTTGCAGTAAAAGGAACAGTTGCAGGAGCTAAAGCAATAGGAAGAGGCGTTGCAGCCGCAACTAGAGGAGCTGGAAAAGCAATCAAGGCTATAGGTAAAGCTGCTAGAAAGGGTGTTGCATCAGTTGCTAGAGGAGTTGGTAAAATAGGAACTAGGTCTGGCGATGGTGATGAGCCGAATGAATATGAAGATACTGAAAATCCATCGGAGTCTGATGCAACACCGCAATCTGCTAATAACACTAATATTTCTAGAGAATCTAATTCGGCTGAAGTTATTCAAAAATCTGAAGAAGCTTCACCAGTAGATACTAATATACTTCAAGCAATATCTAACCAAATAAGCATTCTTCGTAAAACTGTAGAAGGATATGAATCATTATTATTTAAAAAGGAACAGAGTTCTGAAGCGGCAGATATAGAAAAGGAAGTAATAGAAGACGCAACTAAAGAAGGCGCAAAACCTAAAAAAGAAGATAAAAAATCTGAAGGACTAATACAAAAATTACTAGGAGGACTTCTTTTAAGTATTTTTGCCTTTCTTCCTAATATAATGAAATTTTTTAGGGATTCCAAAGAAGCTATTAAAGCTCTTCCTCAAAAAATAATAGATTCATTTAAAGGCATAATTGATTCTATTTCTGGAGTTATCAAAGAATATGTAGTCGATCCTATAGTTAAATTTTTTAAAGTGGATGTAGGAGCAGCGCTAGATACATTGTTCATTTTTATAGGTGATAAAATTGAAGCTATAATGGATTTTCCTAAGAGATTAATGAATGCAGCTTTAATGAAGCTCAATGAATTAATGACGGATGCCATTACTACATTTCTTCCAATAATTAAACAGTTTTTGCCAGATGATTATGTAAAAACCATCGAAACAAAATTAGGCACGTTAAAGGCTGAAAAGAAAAAATTAGAAGGAGAAAAAAAAGAATTAAATGACCGGCAGGTTGCTCGAGAAAAGACTACTATATCAGACACTTTTGATAAAGCGCAAGCGGAACGGCAAGCACAATATGACAAAGAACGTCCTCCAACTGGTGCAACTGGTGGTACCGGTCAAGTAGCACAGCCTGAAATAGGAGGTAAAGTTACGCCTATTTCAGGGATGGATGACATTAAAAAAATGATTAAAGGATATGAAGGTAAGGGAATACCTGGCAAACCAGGTCAACCGTATCAAGATAGTAAAGGCTTATGGACCGTGGGTTATGGTCATTTGATAGGAAATGGAACAACTGGTCCAGGACCTTATGCAGGTAAAACTTTAAGTGAAGAAGAAATGGATGCATTATTTGAAGAAGATTTTGCAAAACACGTGAAAATGGCTGAAAAGGCGCCTGGTTGGAATATGGCTAATGAATCTGGTAAAGCTGCTATGATAGATTTGACGTATAATATGGGTCCAGGGTGGTATATTAAATTTAAAGCAGCTGCTCGGGCATTAAAAGAAGGCGATTTTGCTAGAGCTGCAGCTGAATTATTATATAAAGACGCATCTGATCCCAGTAAAGGACCGAGCGGATATTCACGGGATGTAGGGAAAAGAGCTCAAAAAACCGCAGGTCTCTTGGCAGCTGGAAAAGGCACTGGAGGTCAGTTAGGCGGAACTGCAGTCGCTGAAGCTCCTGCTGGAGTAGGAGAACAAATAGGTGCTAAACCAAAACCCGAGACTGCTGCATCTCCTCAAGTAGCAGTAGTAGTTCCTCCTGCATCACCTACTGGAGGAAATGCAGGAGGGAAAAAGCTAGTATCTAAGCCAGACCCAAACCAAGTACAACAAATGTATGCACAAGGTCTGGGCATGCCAGGAACTGCTTAGTCTTCAGCTAGCTTCTTAAAGAAGTCAAGACCATCATCGTCTTCTTCTGAAATATCAGAGTCTGCGTATTCTGCAGACTTAAGACTCTTAGGTTCCTCAAACTTCATCTCTTCAGCTCGGGCAGTCTTTGGTGCCTGTTCTTCAAAGGCATTCTTATCCCAACCAAGAACACGATGTAGGCGTGCCTTGAGTTCAGCATAAGACTTGAACTGAGAAGGATCCAAGAAAGTCTGCAAAGGTTGAATCTTGTTCAACACATCATCATACTTCTCTTCTTCAGTAAACAAAGGCGCAACTGAATCAAACTCTGACTTATCATAGTTACGATAACCTTCGACCTGACGAATCTTCATCTTGAAGTTAGCACCTTCGACCAAGTCAAATGGATTGATAGGCTCTTCGTCCTGAAACTGAGGAGTCATCAAGTCATTGATCTTATCAAAGATCTTCTTACCAAATTGAAAGAGAAAGACCTTGCCTTCGTTCTGAGGGTTGGAAGGATCTTTGACTACATAAATGTTAGACACATAATGTAAACGACGCTTTTGCTTACGCGCAACATCTTTGTTCTCTTCAAGACCGGAGTTCCAAAGCTGAGAGTTGTACTCAGATACAGGATCTTTCTGATTAAGAGTGGTCAAAGACTTTTCGATGTACCAACCACCTGGACCTTGGAAACCATGGTCAAAGTATTGAACCCAAGCATAGTCTTCAGTTTGATGGGGAGGAAGGAAGCGAATGACTGCATATCCGTTACCAGCTTTGTCTACGTCTGGCTTCCAGAAACGATCATCTTCCTTTGAATTAGAACTCTGTTTGGTGAGCTGAGAAGCAAGTTTCTCAAACTGATTCTTACGAGTCTTATTATAGTCTGCGAATGAAAATGCCATGTATATCTCCTAGTATTACAGTGTATGTTTGTATATTTCTTGTCCACATCATCATAGTGTACAGTATATTTATACCATATCCCATTAATTATGTAAACCTTTCTCGTAAAGCTTTCTTACATACTTCACGATCAAATCGAAGGAAAGGTCGGTATTTTGTACATTTACGATATACATCATTCCATATAATCTTCTCTTCGATCTTATCGTTCCAATGTTTGAAGAACTTTAAGATATCGTTTAAGATAACAAGCGTCTCTATAGAGATCTCGTTTCTTAAGAACTGCCTGAACAATTTGGGATGTTGCCCATCAGTTACCATTAGATTGTCATTTAGATCATCACCTAGCTTATCCAGTTCATTCTGGAACATATACCCTAAAGACTGTTGACGCTTAAGCCAACCAGTATATGTCTGCTCTGCCTCATTACCTAAAAGATCTCTGACCCAAGATACATCCTTATCAATAAAGTTGGCTAGAAGGAAGTTCTCAAGATCCTTTCGTTTGGCCAATTTATAGAAAAAGAACCTATCTTTTCTCGATTCAAAAGATGAGAGACGGGCACTCACTTTGCCACCATACTTAAAATAATCGTACCCGTCTCTCGTAAAATGTTGTTTAAGTGCTAAGTATTTTTGATATGCTTCAAAAGCATCCGTCATATTGGTAATTTACCCGTTTTAGGAAGATAGTTAGCGTCCTCAGCTTCTTGCTGAATCTTTGCTTTGATCCTACTTGAGCTGCGAATCATAGCTGCTACGGTTTCAATTTCGAGTGAGTTCAATTCGCAGTAATGAAGAACAGCATCTAAGTAATCTAGCTTAGACTCTTTGACATATGCCTCGATCTCTTTGACGAACTCTTGTACTGGTTTTACTGATTTGATGTTTACTTTTTTCATAATTTATAAAACACATGTTTTCCTATAGCTACAGTCCTTTTACGTGGATTCGCCCATTCAGGACGAATGTCCCTTCGATGAAAATTAGTTGCTCCTTTTGTAACATCATGCATCACTTCATGATTTAATATGACTTGTTTGGCGATCTTACGACATTCACTATAGGTATATAAATCACGTACTTTCGGAGTTTTTTGACATGTCCAAGAAAATTGGCACTTATATCGATTTCTTTGATGAACAATTTTACATATAGTGTTAGGATACTCGTCGTCTTTTAATCGATTAAGCGTAACAAGAGCAACAGCCTTTTTACCTATGTCTTTTTCACTTCTTGCTTCAAAGTAAATGTTGTCTGTAAGACACTTTACTTCTCTTTCATTCAAGATCTTGTTATATGGTTTATATCCTACTTTTTGTGTAATTGTCAGAGGTACAGTAGGATTAGTGTTATAAGAAGTTGTTATAGGTGCGCATGCTAATACGGCGCACAATAAAAAATGATTGAACATATGTTCCTCCTTATTTAAGGGAGAGGACTTAAGTCCTGTTAAAAGAATCGCTTAAACATGATGAACGCCTGCAGGATTAAATGGTGCTGGCGGAGAGAATCGAACTCCCGACCTGAGGTTTACAAAACCCCTGCTCTGCCTGCTGAGCTACGCCAGCCAACACAATCTTATTTATAGCTTGATCTGGTTACGCAGTTTACGACGCGGCCAGTACAAGTAGTAGTATGCACGAGTCTCGTTGACTCCGCATTCATCGGCAATTAGCTTGACCACTTCTTTGGTCTTGAGGCTAGCATTGGCCAAATAGATGCGTTCTGCAGTTTCAAAGCCAATTCGAGTGGCTTCTTTACGGGGAGGATTGGCAAACTTTTCTTTATTCATGATATATTCCATATGTTAGGTTGTTTTCACATTTACAAGCATATAATACCGTATTTACGAAATAATGTACATAGGCCAGGATCAAATAATTGGAGGGCAATAGTACTTCAAATACATAGACTTGCTTATCTTGTATGCCTCTTTCTCCCAGGGAGACGATAAGTCATGCCATTGTTCATCGAGATCTTCATATATCCTCTTCTTCCATTTAATTTTTCCAGATGTGAGATCTGTCAATTCACCAAGAAGATATTGCTTGACATGGACAAGTTCATGAATATATGTTTGAATGATTCCTATATTAGACAAAGAAGTTCTTATGTATATAGAGAATGCTCTAGGTCTATATGGATTTCCTTTCCAATAACACAATCCCCAAGCTTCTTCCTTTATAGTAAGCTTATCATCCATCTTCACATATAGTTTCAAATTGTTAAGAAGAATCGGTCGTCCTTTGACGAGTTTAGGTAACACAAATAGAGCCATATCTTTTAGTTGTCGTTTCAACTTTTCATCATAAGAACAAGAGACTCTTATTTGCATCGATTACCTATGATATTCTTTAAACACCTGCTTAACTTTTTCTACGTAATCACTTGTATTCTTAATAAAGAATTGAGGCTCATTATCTTCTACTGCTATTAGAATGACGATCTTAGGTACTTCTATTCCTTTTAGTTCTTTGATCGCCATTGCATAAGTGGTCGTCTGTAGAAAATAATTTTCAATTTCATCTTCTGTTTTAAGACGACTTGAAGTCTTAAAGTCTAAGATAACGTTTTTACCACCCATCTTGCAAAATACATCTATTCGACCTGCGGTTTTGAGTTCATGTGAATAGATAGCAATTTCATTGCCATAGACTTCATCGATATAGTCTACATATCTTTGTATAGATCTAAACATATCGACTGCAAGCGGTGGCTGATTACCGCAGAAGTCTTCTTTATTGCGAATATAGTCTTCACATATTTTATGAAGTCGAGTCCCACGATTTGAAGCTCTCTGAGAAATACGATTAGCTTCTTCTTCCCCTACTTTTTTACGCCACTCATATAACCACGACTTATCTCTACTTCCTAATACAGTAGTGACAGATGGATACTTTTCTCCAGTAGGAGTCATATAGTATCGTTTATTATTCTCAGTAAAAGCTTCAAGTTCATGAAACTCGACTTCATTTAGTGTAAAAGTTTTACTACGTGAGACCAAGGGTATTTTTAGCAATTATATATTCCTTCACTAATCCAGATCTCACTATATCGTCTACTTCAAATTCAACGTGTGAGAATCCATTCATTTTATCTAATACGTCTATAAACGTTATTAGTCCATTTCTATCGTTGTGATAGACCAAATCTGATTGACGATAATCTCCACATAACATCATTCTGCAGTTATCACCTAAACGAGTAATAACTGAATCAAGTTCATGGAAAGTTAGATTATTTACCTCATCCACAATAACGATAGTATCGTGAAATGTATTTCCTCTGATAAAAGAAGTTGTAGTAAAGTCTATGATATGTTTAGTCTTGAGAAGCTCATAGGCATCTCCTCGTCCAAACAAATCTGTGCAGATACCTTGATAAGGTAATTCGAAGACTTTAGTTTTTTCTTTGATAGATCCTGGTAGGAATCCCATATCTCGTGTAGGAACTACACTTCTGACTATAAGGATTTTCTTATAATATGACTGCGTGTTATAAATTTCTTTCAGTGCTAGATAAAGAGAAATAAAAGACTTACCTGTTCCAGCAAGTCCATGAAGTAAAAGATTTTGACCTGCTTTCCATTGTTGAAAAGCTAGCTTTTGATTTTGTGTTATCGGCTTTATAGCTTTCAGATTAAGATGGTGTTTTTGAATCGGAGCATCTTGATCTTTAAAGGTCTGCTGTCTTTTCTTTTTCTTGTCTCTCCTAAAATGTATTAATTGTGCTACGTCGATGTGCTCGTTTAATATCTTTGAGTTTGTCTCTAAAAGCATCGTCGGGTTTCCTCAACCCCAGCCTAATTGGGTCTCCGATTCCAACAGGATGGAGTACTTGTTGTAGTTGCGGGTTTTCCACAAGAAACTCATCCTTTTTTGTGTATGAAGTGAAGAACTGGTCAAACACTTCATCCGTTTCACTATTACGAAATGTATACGTAGGCATTAATCTTCATCCTCAGTGTATTTAATGAGCGTTTCAATATCACGTGTTTTAAGAGCTGTATAGACTACTTTTTCTTTCTTCTTAAAACCTTTATGTGATCGTCTTGTATTTGGAATTGATTCATAAAGATCTTTATCTTGAGATCTTTTTTCTCTAAACGACTTGCTCATGCCTCTTCTTTAATTGCCTCGATGTTAAGATCTGGAAATGCCTGTTGTGCGATCTTTTTAGTTAAACCTTTAAATGGTAATTTTCTATCTTTAATAGAAATGATCAATTTTGCATCTAGCGGATGAATTGATTCAAGCAACTGAATGAATAAAAATTCACGTCGTGACTTAGTTAAATTTGGATTACCGCCTTCTACAAACAGATACATTCTACGAATTTCATTTAACAAACGGCTTTCTACGTCTATAGCTTCTGTAGGTTTAAACGGGGGTTCACCTTCTGGTAACAACCATTTAATACTTTGATCATATGCTAAACCAAATAAAGATTTAAAAGCATCTCGGCGGCGATGCATTAAGATCGCTTCTATTTTTTCTTTTGATGTTTTAAGTTCTGAAATTATAGACAATTCTTCATAAAGTGATTTATACATTTTTAATCCTAAAAATCATTAATGGATTCCATCAACACTTTTAAGCGATTCTTAATCATGTAGTTCATGATTTTAGATCTATTCTTGCCAGTTTGTTGTTCAAACTGAGTCATGATAGCTTCGCGAATATGTGTTGGTGTAAACCGAAGATCAATTAGACATTCATTTCGTTTATAGTTACGCAGTAGTTCTTCATTACAAAATTCTTGTGGAGTGGAATATGAAATCCACTCGGAAAGATTCTTTTTAAGAATAGGTTTTTGTCTGATGTTATCAACAAAACTATTGTCTTGAGACAAGAAGTTTGGAATACCATCACCAACGTCGCCTTTAATAATGTGTTCTTTCATGAACCTCTTAGGATCATCTGCTGAAACATATTTCTTATTTATAGGATCGAATTGTTTCACTGTAACTGCACTATTGTATGAGTGCAGCTGAATGAAGTCCTTATCGCCAGATAGAATCAAGATATGTTCTTTTTGAGATGGATCTCGCTTAGAGAATTCTTGCACCAATACACCAATAACGTCGTCAGCTTCTGCGCCATCAAGATGGATTACAGGATATGGGAAATTATCTTTAAGTTCTTCGCGAATGGTGTTTAGGCAATTAAAGATCAAAGACCAATCGATTTCAGACTCTTCACGATTCTTTTTTCGATTGGCCTTGTAATAAGGAAATACATCTTTACGCCAACTACGCTTACCATCTGCAGCGATGACTAATTCGCCAAAATCAGATTTAAACTTTTTATTTAGAGAGCGAATTGTATTCAACACCATAGATCTAAATAGATCCAGTTCAATTGGTGTCTTTCCAATATGTTTGCCATACATGGCCATAATATTTGCAATCATGACTTGATTTAAGTCAAGGATAATCATTTTATACTCCGAAATTAATCTTCAATAGGTTGTATACAGTCAGCATTTACAGTTTCATCTATGAACGTTTGAATAGGATGATAGATGTTCTCATGTCGTAATAGTATCGCTTTTAAAGAAATAAGTATATAGGCAATGTCCTTTGTGTTATCTATATCGTAACCATGATCTGAAGTTATTCTAAAAATCTCTTTGGTAAGTTCTTCTACAAAGCACTCTATAACTTCCGTCTTATTTGCTACAATCATTTCTTTAAGTTCTTCGACAGTTGCAGCTGGACCAAACCGTTTGGAATGTGGGAAAACTATTACGTTTTCAGCTAATTTTTGAGGTGCGCTTTCTAGCATAGAAGGCCTCTTTTTTTATTTTATTGATTTTAATAGAATACAATCATCATTAATTCGACCATTTACTTCGATAGGTTTAGTCGTCAAATCAGACATAAGTTTCTTTAAAACTAATTTTCCTCCAGTTAAAACCTTTTGAATAATGTCTTCTGGTTTCCTAAGCTTCTTCTTAATACTAGAAGTTTGATCATAATCGACAATCGTCGTTCCCTTAACACTAAGACCTTTATCGTTTATAGCATTAAGCATAGTCAAATGACCGTATTTCGTATTATACACCCAAAGTTGTTGGGCTGATACGATCGATTCAGGAGAAATAGATTTAATCTTAAGCTTAGTAAATTCCTTCTGATACTTTAGCTTATTTATCAACTTACTAGCAGTAACTTCTTTCTTTTTACGAGGTTTACGAGGTTTAGATACTTTCGTATTACCTACAAATCGTTCAATATCGTCCATACATGAAGTCAACTGCTTCATGATAGCTTTCTTTGAAGCATTAGTAAGATAAGCATAGGCTTCAGTTAGTTGTTCATCCTTACCTTCTACCATTTCGGCATGTTCAGCATGAATCTTAGAAACTAATGTTTTGATATGATTGCAAATCTGCGAGTTAAGCTGATTGCGTTGAAGATATGTGTATAAAGAAAACTCTATCTTTGTCTTGCGTTGATAGTACCAAGAATGAATCTCATCATCAATATGAATCACATGAGGTTCAGCAAGCACTTTGATTCTATCTTGAATGGAAACTACTTTTGCGCTTGATTTATCTTCTTTTAATTCTCGTTGATTATAAGATAAAGCTTTTTCAATTCTGCTCTTAACTTGACCCTCTAATTCTCCGGCAAAAATAGTTCCATTGGATTCTATTCTTGCAAGAACAGATGCACTATTTTTAGCAATATTACCAAGTGAATTTAAATTCACGATATTTGAAATATCGGTTTTACTATATCCATTTTTTTTCATATAATCGGTAAGCCATTTGTCTTTATCTTTTTCATCAGACATGACATTATACCAATTAAGCATTTTACAAAGTATTCCATCATTTTTAGATGTAATTGCTTTCTTATAGATTGGTTCCTCACCCCAAAACTTTTTGGCAATGAGTTTATCAGTAAGCGAATTAATAGCCATTATAGAAGCTTCTTTTCTCGTAGAATATTAGTAAAGAAATTTTGCCATTCTTCCGTTCTTCGATCCCAGTTATAGAACGTATCTATATAGTTCTTAGTAGTTTCTAAAGAAACCTGAACATTTTCAGTCATTACATCATTGATAGCTTTATCTAGCATAGAATAGAAGATGACCATGTGATCGCGAATATCTTCACGATATTGGTACATCCATGTAAATCCAGCAGACGTTTCAGGTAGAGCACCATAATTTGGATGAACACATAAACATCCTGCGCTCATTGCTTCCATCAATGCGATACAAGATGTTTCAACCCAAATAGATGGGTAAGCAAAGATGTGAGCTTCTTGTAAAGCTTTTCTCACTACATCGTTTGGCTGAAATCCGTGATAATTAATCTTTGGATGATTCCTACATGCATCAAATAGAGCTTCGTATGGTTCATCTCGTTGCTTCCATCCATAGATCTCAAAACTAGAGAATACATCTAGTTCGATGTTATCATACTTCTCTGCCAATTTGGTAAAGACTGGAACAAGTAGATTTAAACCACGATGAGGAGTAGTATGATAAATTAGCTTAATCTTATCTTTGTTCTTAGGAAGAAAAGGAATAGGCTCAATGGCATTTTGAATCACACGACTCTTATACCAAGGCATATTAAAATGTTTGATATAACTCTGCATTTGCCAATTAGAGACGAACACGCACTTTTCAAATTTGTTCCAGCCACCTGATCGAAGATGTTCAGACTCAGGATCTTCAGGTAGATCATGTAGCCAATAAATGGGAATAAGTTTAGGATCAATTTCTCGAACACGAGAACATATTACTTGAAACTTATCTAGAAGCTCTGGACTGATACGATCTTGAAGTCCATACTTCATTCGTTCAGTGCCACCCATTGAATTTTTTGAAAGTTCGTCTACTGATACTGGCATATTAACCTCATTCTTAAATAAGGAAAAGGGGTCCCGAAAGACCCCTTCCCAACTTTAGGTCTAGCGCTGAGCGACTAGAGCACGATGACCTGCAGCGACTACTGAACGAGTAGGCTTACCTAACTTGTAAAAAGAAGTCTTCGTCTTACGTTCATTGAAATAAATCGCATAACCTTTATTGCGAAGGTCATTGATCGCAGCACTAGGATTCTTTAGACCAAAGCGAGCAGCGATTTGCTTGGTGGTTAGATGCGCGCCATTTTCAAGAGCATTAAGTAGTTTTTCAGACTTAGTCATTATAATCTCCAATATAACAAAATTTCTAGTGTTGGTCACTAGCACCCATGATATAGTAACATATGGTATTATATATGTACATCACATTCTTCTATTGCGTGTGCCGATGGTGGTCACATCAATCTCATCACTAATGTATTGATATGCACCTTTATTGTACATCAGTGCAATTCTCTTACTCTTAGCTAGAATCTGTTCTTTTACGTGTTCTGGTTCTTTATCAAGAGACATACGATCCATAATAGAATTACGCGAACATACTGCAGGATCCATACTTTCTAGTGATTTAATATGGGCAGTACTACGCATATGCACGGTTTTTGGCTTGTATTCCTGAAAAGAACCCGAGAATCTCTTAGCTTCTAAAGAAGATACTTCAGGTAACTTATTCTGCTTTCTCCATTCATTGTATTCGCCAAGAATCTTTTGCTTTGCTTTGGTCAACTTCGTTTTCTTCTTTTTTGGAGAAGAATTCGCAAATATCATCATGTTACTTTCTCAAGTAGTTGAATGTTTCTTCAGGACTATTACTCATAAAGGTATTATATACTGCGTTTTTATTAATTGACATGGCGTGTTCAGTTATGCTTTTTATACGTTCTTGTGTGTCTTTGTTATTACCATATACGGAATGATACACTGAAGTAACATTTGTTTTAAACTTAAGAAAATTATAAATGTTTGCTTTATCGTAACACGATTCACTGATGTCAATAGATGTATCACTACCAAAGCATATGCCTAAATTTGGAAAAGCTTTTTTAATACTTTCAGCAAAAGTTTTCTTTTCTTTTGAGATCTTATCCCATTGTTGGTATCTCTTAATCTCATCTTCTGATGCCGTCTTTCCAACTAAAGAAAAATTTATCAACCCAGTACGGTATTCAATATTTGGTCCAGATCTTGTCTTAAAATCCGACATCTTTAGAAGAGATTCGAGAAATGAAATCAATTCATAAGATGGTCTCCAAGTACTTACCACATGTTCTTTATTTTCTTTCCATATAGAGTTACCACCACTGGTGAATACGGCTTGACAATTATCAATAATTCTACGTCCAAGCCTAGGCATAATGTTTTGATAAGTGTTATTGGTACAGATATATACGTCTTTCTTAAGCATCCAATGTTCAAACCAACGCATAAATTGAGATTCAATTGGTTGATTAGGTAAAGCTAATACGCCATCTACATCAAAGATATAAGATTTCATTTTAAGTCATCGTGAAAATCAATCGTCACATATTGACCATCGAGGTTATAGCCACAAGCTTTAAGGAAGAGTGTAAAAGCTTCACACACCTGTGATAAGTCAGAATGGCTAGGAATAGAATAATCTACATCATCTTCTGGAATAGAAGTATATGTATTAGGAGAATCTTTGATAATAAATCTTTTCATAATTAATCCCACAAGTTTCTATAATATTTTCCAAACAACTCAAATCCTTCTTGCATACGATTCTGAAATTTAAAATATCCTTCAGAATCAAACTTATGCGTATCATTAGGACCATGTTTCATAATACAATAATCATTGACTTCTTCAAAATAGAAATCATGTTCACCAGAATGAAACTGAGCTTCCCAATCAGTATTTATCTGCTCAAATGACCAAATCATTTTATCAAGTGTCTGAGTCCATTGCTCATGCCCGTTTTCCCACGCAAGCGAATCGCCTTCTTCATAGAAGGCAAAACAATATTGAGCTGAATTGGATGTCTGATCAAATTCCTCAAACCAAGGAGAACCGTGTTTTGTTTCTTTCAATTGCTTAAGCATAGGAAGAACAATATATGCAAGAGTAGATTCCATATTCCATGTATCGTACTTATCAATACGAACATCAATCTTACGCTCATCAGAAGTTTTCTTATATGGACCGATGTAAACTTTCATTATGTCTCCTAAAAATGGTCGGAGTAGCCAGATTCGAACTGACGACCCTCTGGTCCCAAACCAGATGCTCTACCAAACTGAGCTACACTCCGAAATAAATGGTGGGCAAGATAAGATTCGAACTTATTCAGCCTGAGGCGACAGATTTACAGTCTGTTGTGACTCTCCAACTTCACCGCTTGCCCTTATATTAAATGGTGCTCCCGGCTGGATTTGAACCAACGACCAATCGGATATAAGCCGACTGCTCTCACCACTGAGCTACGGGAGCATTTATTTTGGTAGGTCCAGATGGATTCGAACCACCGACCTCTCCCATATCAGGGGAGTGACTCTACCTCTGAGCTATGGACCTATTATTTGGCCTGCGTGGAGGGATTCGAACCCCCGACCATTCGGGTAGAAGCCGAATGCTCTAATCCACTGAGCTACACGCAGAATATGTATGTATATTACAATAAAACAATAATTAAGTACATAGACTATTTGCCTATATTTCTTCGAGTAAATTTCATCATAATGTTATCATTGTAATATGCAGATTCACCATTTTGCATAGTTGCGCATAATACGTCTTGTTCAAATTGTAACTTAGCTTCCCAATAGTTACATTCACCACGCGTCTTACATAATCGTATGATTGTTCTTTTAAAGTTTTCTTTTCCGAGCTTTTCTATTTCTTCTAGGAGTTTTGTAGATGATCCCCAATAGTCTTTCCAATCAGAGTCTTTACGGATCTTCTTCCTTTTTCCTTTGACTTGCTTTGTTGCAGCTTTAGTGAAATACTTACGGCCTATATACTTTTTACCTGATGGCATATGCTCAATGCAATATATAAAGCCGTAGTATTTAATTGAAAGTTCATGATCTATTTCTTTTTCTTCGTAGAACCACATATTAGCACCATAATATTCACTTTGGTGCTAATATTTATTGTTCATTGAATATTACGCCCAAACATCTTCCCAAGAACCAGTCAATGCGCCTTTAGCATAATCAGTCGCTCTATTCTCAAAAAAGTTAGTATGAATAGGTGCATTCACCATTTCTTCGACCCAAGGTAATGGGTTTTTCTTTACTTTGAAAATCCCTTTAAGGCCAAGAGAGATAAGCCTACGATCAGCAATATACCGAATATAACGCTTAACATCATCCCCATTTAATCCCTCCATTGGTCCAATTAAGAATGCTAAATCAATAAATCTATCTTCTAACTCAACCATTTTTTCTGCAATTTTGTAAATTTCAGATTTAAGTTCATCATTCCAAATGTCTCGATTTTCTTCAATGAAAGTTCTAAACAATTTAATCATTGATTCAGCATGCATTGTTTCATCAACGATAGACCACGTAATAATCTGTCCCATACCTTTCATCTTACCATGTCGAGGAAAGTTAAGTAACATGATGAATGATGAGAATAATTGCATACCTTCAGTGAATGCAGAGAAAGCTGCAATCTGTTGAGCAATAGTCTGAGCATCTTGTCCAGCAATCTGAGCAAAGAAATCGTGCTTGGCTTTCATTTCTTCGTATTGCATAAACTCATTGTATGTTGTTTCAGGCATTCCAAGAGTTTCAATAAGATGAGAATAAGCTGCTACATGAAGAGCCTCACGAGCAGCAAATCCACAAAGCATCATTCTTACTTCAGGTTGTGGAAAATATGGTAGATAGTTATTGACATATCCACCAGCTACATCGATGTCACCCTGAGTAAAGAATCTAAAGATATTTGTAAGGAAGGTCTTTTCTTCAGCCGTTAGCCGCTTCTTCCAATCTTTTACATCTTCAAGCATTGGCACTTCAGTATGAATCCAATGTGATTGCTCATGCTTGAGCCAAGCGTTGTACGCCCAAGGATATGAAAACGGTTTAAAATATTGTCGCTCATCCGTCAATTTCAATTTATTACTCATATTATTCGCACCAGCTCTTCTTCTTATCTCCAAAGTAAGGTCTTGCATAACCTTTTTCAATTAACATTGCGCTATAGCTTTTGCCATCAACGAGCATGTCGCCAAGTACTCGTCCACCAAACTTATCCCATTCTTTGAGAGTGATCTGGAGTTTAGCACCACTTGCAACCACTTCTTTAGCAAACTTAGTGGCTTCTTCACCTTTCTTAGCTTCAGATTCACATTGTGCTCTAAAACCTTTTTCTGGAGTATCTACACCTAGCACACGAAGTTTTAGTTTAGTGCCTAATTCGCTTGGAAGTCCGGGAATTTCAAACTCTACAGTATCTCCATCTACCGCACGAATTACTTTATAATCATACGGACCTTCTGCCTTACATGCGACTGCAATACCAAACGATCCAACCATAACCAAAAATGCTATTACTGATGATTTCATCGTATTCTCCTAGTGTTGATTAATCCATTCTTGAATTTCTGTTACTGTCTTTGCGCCATTATTGTGAGAAATAGATTTATTCACATGCAAGACAGCCTTCGCCTTCTGTTAATTGCTTAAGATCAATTTCTTCAATGATTTGTCGTTGAATCTTCTTAGAAACTTTATCTGCTTTTCCGATCTTCTCTGAACGACAATAATAAAGAGTCTTTAGACCTTGCTTCCATGCAAGAAAGTGTACTGCATGTAAGTATTTGATATTGACATCGGGTCTAAAGAAAAAATTAAGTGACTGAGCTTGATCTATATATTCCTGTCGATCTGCTGCGTGTTCAATGACCCAACGTTGGTCAATTTCCATAGATGTCTTAAACACATCTTTTTCCCAGTCAGACAGAATATCTAAATGTTGCACTGAACCATCATTTGCAATAATAGATGACCAAATATCTGCCATCTCTTGTTCATTATGATCATGATTGCCTACCTTTTCCCATAATAGTTTATCAAGAAACTTATTCTTTACAAAACTAGAACCAGATAAAGTATCTTGACGATATGCATTTGCTCTGTATGGTTCAACTGAAGGAGAAGTATTACCCATGATGATTGAACTTGAAGCATTAGGAGCAATTGCCATCAAATGACTAAAGCGCAATCCAGTACCAAATGCATCTTGAGGAGACCCGCGAAATAGTCCAAGTTGCACGTTAGCAAGATTAAGTTTATCACGAATATGCTTAAAGATTTTCTTGTTTAATCCTACAGCCATTGCCGATTCCCAAGGAATCATTTTTCTCTGAAGAAGAGCATGAAATCCGAGAGCACCAACCCCAATAGAACGCTCCATGCTAGCAGAAAACTTTGCTCGTGTGATAGAGTCTGGTGCATTATCAATAAAATACTGTAATACGTTATCAAGCATTTCAGCAATGTCTTTAAGAAATAACTCATTATCTTTCCAGTCATCGTAATACTCCAAATTTACTGAAGACAAACAACATACTGCGGTGCGGTTCTTATCAGTAGCAAGAACAATTTCTGAACACAAGTTAGACTGCTTGATTGAAAGACCCAGAGCTTTCTGCCAAGGTGGTAGATGCTTGTTGCTCGTATCAATAAAGTGCAAATATGGTTCACCCGTAAGCATACGAGTTTCAAGAATCTTTTGCCAGAGTTCTTTAGCAGAGACTGTTTCACGAAGTTCTTTACTGTGTGGATCTACAAGATTCCATGAATCATCTGCTTCAGGGTCTAACATGCACCTTTCGATGATATGCATAAAATCATCAGTGATATTAATGCCGTGATGCATATTCAATGTTCTGAGATTTTGGTCGCCAGTAGGCTTCCTCATTTCAAGAAAATTAATAATATCGGGATGACTAACATCAAGATAGGCAGCATAACTACCACGCCGAGTACGACCTTGACGATACGCCAAGCTAGACGCATCATATAACTTAAGATGCGGCATAACACCAGTAGACTTATCATCGGCACTACGAATACCAAACCCAATCCCCACTCCACCACCAAACATACTAAGCCAATTTGTCTCAGAAAGATTATCGACCAAACCTTGTGCAGTGTCTTCAATATAATTAAGAAAACAACTAATGGGCAAGCCACGAGAAGAACGCCCGAAACTAAGAATGGGAGTAGAATAAGACAACCAATGATTAGAAGCATATTCATACAACCGTTGACTATGCGCCAGATTAGATCCAAAACTTGCCGAAACATATGCAAACCTTTCTTGTGGCGACGATTCGCTATCAAGCATATATGATTCTTTTAATCGCTTAACACCTAATTCATCAAATAATTTATCACGAGAGTAATCAATGTCAATGCCCATGTAATTTGTTTTTGTTGTCATAGTTCTTCTCGTTATGTGTTAAAGGCCGATCCATTCACTTACTGGCGTCTTATTATATACAAATTCTGAAATAATTGGTACTACTTTAGATAGTTCTTGTGCGCATTGTTCTGCAATGATACGATGTTCTTTTTGTGTACCTGGATCTGTACGTACTTCAATGTAATGGATCCAAGATCTAATTGTTCCATTTACATACATTCTAGAAGTAGTTAGTCCTTCTGGAAGGACTGCACGTGCTTGTTCTTTTGCAATACCATGCATTACAGCAAACTCATAAGCATCTTTTGCTGCACGAATGACTGCTTGTTGCTTCTCAAGCCAAACATCATTTAACTCACGATCGTCTGTTTCAATACTGTTCTGACGATTCTGAGTGTCTTGAAGTCTTGCTTCACGATATTCAAACCCGAGATCCCGCGTTGGATCTGCATATCGCTGACTAAATTCTTGAAAAGAAAAAGAACGATGTCTTAGGATTTGTCGGGCAATATCGCGTGTGGTATTAATTTCAATACATGCATTTGCCATCTCAAAGGGAGACCAGTGCTTATGTTTTACGAGATATTTAATCAACCTATCAGAAGTAGAACTATTCTGCTGATTGCTTGGGTTTGATACACGAGCACAAAAAGCAATCATGTCTTGTAAATCATCATCAGCGTTGACTACACCGTTATCGATCATAAAGTCTATATCGCCACGAGTATAGCTCATGAGTTTAACGGGACGATTCACATATTTAGAAATTTCATCAATCATTAACACTTTCTCCACATTTGTAATTGTAATTTCGCTTCAATATCGGAATACGAATTCTTGTCTATGATGATTTTAAGTTCTTCTGCATCATGACCATTCAAAATCATCTCATTCACATCTTTACCAGTCACTCGATCTGGCCAAAAGCACACATTATAACCCAAAGCGATATACTTATCAATCTTCTTTACGGTCTGTGGAGATCTTGGTTCATTATCAAAAATGACAGTACATTTCTTCTTGTTCAGATCTAATGATCCGCTCAGATCTGAACCACACATAGCTATAGAATTTTCTATAAACATGGAGTCTATAGGACCTTCAAATACATAGATGTGCTTAGTAAAATCGACTGTATCGAGACCAAAGACTTTTGGTTTGTCTTCGTCTAAAAGTACAGTTATATATCTATTGCCGGTCTTACTAAAACTTCTTCCCTGACATCCATAGAAGTTCTTTTCACGATCTAAGAACGGAAGGATAAGTCTGGGTTCATCTTTTTCGATGTCAATAAATTTATCTGATATAAATGTATTTACCCAACTCCTAAATTTAGGGCAGAAAAATATCTTATATTGAACATTACTTGGGATCTTTCGACTCATCACATATTTCTTAACAGGATGGTCCCAAGCAAGTGAAGATATTTTAGTCAGGTTTTTGAGAGGAGAATCAATCTTATACTTTGGTACTTCGATCTTGGTAATATCGGGCTTAGACAATGGCAAAGGATTATCAAGATTATTCTCGATAAACATATCTTTCATATATTCTTGATGGAGCACCACATCAAGAGACTTGAGGAAATTAGAGAAAGTCATCGAGGCAGAACAATTATGGCAATAAAAGCGATACTTGCCCTTCTTATTGAAGATCCATCCTCGTGCTTTGATCTTACTCCGCTGAGAATCACCACACACAGGGCAGCGAAAGTTAAACAGTTCACGATCCTTTTGTTTGAACTGCTCTAACCTAACAGAGACAAGATTGATGTATTTTTGATCTATCCAGAGAGACATCATATACTACTTTGATTAACCAACATAGTTGATTATACCATTAAAGTAATATTATGTAAATGCCTTTGTAACATAAGAGAGAATAAACCCTGCAACGGCAGCTCCACCAACGATGGTATACTTCCATTTTTCAAGACTAGAGATACGCACGGCTAATTGATCTAATTGTAATTTAGTTTCTAAGTGTTCTTTGTGATTTTCAATCTTTAATTCTTTGATCATGTCATAAATCTCAGAATTGACTTCGCTCTGTTGAGTGAGTTTATGATCATGAACTGCAAGTAGTTCTTTAATAGACGTAGAGACATCACATAGCTTTTCAATAGCTGAATCTAATTTACCTAAAAACACAGTCACTTGAGAAACATCTTTTTCAAGCAATGCTATCTGAGTCTTATAGTCTTCGTCATTTTTGTTCATCAGATTGTGCGTCTTCTTTAGGTTTTTCGTAGTATTGCTTATATGCAGCTATGACTGACTTTTGTTCACGAATGAATCTTAAAAGATTAGCGTTGTTTAGAGCTAAATTTTTGTAGCTTGTTTCATCTAAAGCTACTAAAAATACTAGACCATTTGGATCTTTGACAGTTTCAATCACATCATTATAATTCTTATCGGTGATGACGACCCATTGCATAGATTGCATCTTCACAGGTTGCGGCATGGGTACGTCGAGCTTAGGCTTCTCGATAGGCTTTGTGCGAACTACTAACTCTTTTTTAAGTGTCGCACAACCACTAAGGGCGAGCGAGCAGATCAGAACACTGATTATTCTTTTCATCTGGTAATATTGCATCCCCTGTGGCGATCTCGAAACATCGCATCACATCGTTAGTTGCTCTGTTAATTTTCTTTTCAAGCAATCCTGCCTTTTCACTTGCTATTAATTTAAAATCATGTGAAGCAATCTTAGTTTGCAACTTCTCTACATCTTTTTTAGCAGACTCAACTTCTTTCATCATATCCTCGCGAATTGCTGCTTGATCTCGAATAGATTGCTCCATAGCCTCTATCGCTTCTTTCTGTTGATCAACAGCTTGCGTAAGCGTAGCAGTTTGCTGATTCAATGCAGCGATAGTAGCTTGCGAATCCTTATAATAAAAAAAGGCGCCGCCAACCACGGTGCCTACGAACGTCAATATTGCCAAAAAAATCATAATCTTAAATTGCATTTCTTAATCTCTACACTCGTGTGTCGAGTTTAGTCTTCTTTTTTGGATTCGTCATTACATCAATCATTTTTTCAATGGGTTTTATTCTTTTAGTCATAGGTTGGCCTAATACAGGATCAAATCCCTTTACATTACCAGATCCAGCATTATTAGCTGGAATTGCGGTAATATCTTCGCCTACGGGTACACAGTTAGGCACCATTTTATTGCCCTTTTTCTTCATACCAATTTTTTTATAACCATCCCAACAAGCTTCTGAAAATTGTTTGAAGGATATCATGTTCTGCATCTCCATCTTCTAAGAGACATAGCTTTTCGTGTTGGACGACCTTTTTCATCTTTCATAGGACCACGCATCCCAGACATGCGCGCACAAAACGATTTACGACGTTTAGCCGCTTTTGATCCAGGTTTAACCTTTCCGGTTACTGCAGTTTGAACGCCGAAGTGTTTAGCGCCCTTTCTAGTAAGACCTGCACCACTCTCAGTTGAACGATAGTATCCCTTAGAATCTTCACCTCGTTCAGTGATAAATTGCATAAATGTTTTCATTAGATTTTCCTTAGTACTTCTACTATTTGATTATCCATACTTATATCGCTGTTTAGTATATCTCGACCTTCAACGTTAAATATACATTCTGGCATAGTATTGAATAGTATTAGGAATGGTTTTAAACACTCATGATGGTGTTTTAAAGACAAGAACAGCATACGCGTAGTAGGTTCTATACCAAATAAATTGTAAAGAACTTGAAGATGATTGATAATCAATCTTTCTTTTAAATCACCGGTCTCTTTATAGCGATTAAAGAGCCGTTTAAGATATTTAAACCTTTTCAGATCGTCATAAAATTCTTTAGTATCAAAACATTGTGGATTATCATAATGTTTAGCTGCATATAATAAAAAATTACTATTATCCAAGGTTTCACATTTCATTAATTTAGAATGACTCTAGAGCCACCCTCTTTACTACATTGTTAGCAACAGCTATATAAAGATAACTGTTGCTATATAACAATGTACCCTGTTTAATAGTAATCGTACTATTTGCTGGAGTTGCACCATAGATTACGACATTTGCCTGCGAATTACCAAATAGATTACCGACTGTAATTTTTTTGGTAGCAGCAGTTCCCGAAGGAGCGTCTACTATTACTAATAGATCGTCCTCCGAGGCTGATGTAAGCGCAGTTAATTCACTTATCTTTTTAGCACGATCAGACATTTAATTATAAATCCTTTAGAATATCGTCTTCAGCGTCACCAGTCATTGAACCCATAGCTACTAGAGTTTCGTACTGCACACGACCAGCGCGGCCGCCTGATCCAACTGTACGAACTACCCAACCAGCGTGATAATTATTACGTACGCTTGTTAACACTGCTTCAGCAGTTGCGGTTTGACCAGTAAGTTTTTGACCAGTTTCAGATACTGTAGTTGGTATCAAAGAAATTGGAGTAGTATTACCTAAGTTACTTGTAAGCTGTATACCACTGGAATTTGACAAAGATACGAAAAACACTGCATTATTTGTAAGAGGAGATACAACCGTATTACCTGCCGTTACTGAATACGTAATTGCATCACCGACAAGAAATGGATTTGAAGCTAGCGTAATAAACTTATTTGTGCTTGATACAGCTGTATTACCATTAAATGTTACGGCAGTAGGCGCAGCAATAGTAACTGTTGGTTTACTAGTATAGTTGCTACCATTAGCAACAACATTAACTGAACTAATTCTGCCCGTAGAGTTAGCAGTAGCATTAGCTGTACCATTACCAGTTACGGTGACAGTAGTATTAGCAAGATAACCTGAACCAGTAAATGTTACAGTAAATGAAAGTAGCGAACCATTTGCTACTGTAGTTTCTGTAGCATCTGCACCAAACAGGCCAACTGTTTCGCCAGTTATATACGCACCTGCAGTTGTATTACCAAAAAATGCTGTTTGATTTGTTGAATTAGCAGTTTTATTAAATCCAGCTACTGCCCATAGGCATGAATTAGCCGCGTTATCGACATTACCCCATTGTGCCATTTTAGTCTCCTTTATTCGTAAGATCTTCTAAATATCTAGAAGTTTTCTTACTATTTATTTTATTTTCTGTTCTAGTTTCTTTGGCAACTTTTATATCATTAACTGCTACAGCTAATTGTCGTAACTCATCAAATGTCTTAACTTCACTAACGTCTCTACTTATTGCAGCAGTAGAGACGTCATTTTGTACTATTATATTGCCAAAAATAGGCATATTAGACTGCCTTTTTAGGACGACCGCGGCCGCGCTTTACACCAGCATCTGAGCCAATCTTCTTTTCAGAACCCATCTGTTTGATCAATACGTTAGTTTTTACATGATTCAATGTTTTGACTTTTGGTACTGAACCATTAAAGATATGAGCAGAATGCTCAGCGCGCTCAGCTGGTTTTAGCGACATAAGATGAGATACCATCTTTGTTGCAACGTGTTGAGGTACGTGACGCTGACCACCAGATGTCTGAACAGTATCACCTTTTTTATCACCAGCGGCACCATTTAATTCTGGAATAATGTGGCGACCATCACGACTGGCTGTTGGATGTGCGTCTTCATAATCATCATCTTCTGATGATGAGGCTTCGCCTCTTTCACTGCGGGCTTCTGGCTTAGGAGCGGAAGCCATCTTAGACTTATTCTTTGAACCCTTTGGACGACCTTCCATTAGATCATCGATAAAGGAAATCATTTCTTCTAGCCGCTCTTCTGTAATCTCTTCGCCGATGTATGCTTCAACTAGTTCTGCGTGCTCTCGCATAGACTTTTTAAGAGAACCAGACTTAGATAGGAAGTTAAGAAGTGCCCGAAGCTGAACGACTAATGGAGCTAACTGATTAGCTTTAAATGGATAGGTATGATCGGCTTCATCAAGATCAACTTCTTCCTTAGCAATGTTTTTTGTTGCATGATAAATGCCAACTTGACGATTTTTTATTTTCCGCTTAGCATCTGCGTAATCATGTGGTGGATGCGTACGTTTACCATAAAAGTTGGCGCCTGTATGGAAACCGTGTTCTTGAGAGCGAAGTGTTAAATCGCCAACGGCTCTACCTAAATATTTTGCTTTTGCTTTGTTTGAAATTTCATCAATCTGATCGGCTTCATCAAGATCAACTTCTTCTTTCATTTGAGCTGCTTTAGCTTTTTGAACTCGATTCCAATAATGTGGACTCATTTTGCCATAACCATGTGACCAAGCCATTTGTCTTAATTGCTCTTCAGGTTTATGTCCATGTAGATCAGCAAATTCTTGATTGGTCATGGCAGCATATTTTTGTTTTGACCGAATAACTGAACTAGGCATTCCACCTTCTTCAAGATCGACTTCTTCTTGAGTCGCACGATAAATGCCAACTTGACGATTTTTTATCTTACGTTTAGCGTCAGCGATATCTTTATTGGTTCGGTTGTAAGGTCCGGCAGTATGAACTCCATGGTCATAAGCGCGACTGGTAAGATCAGCGACCGCTGAGCCCATATACCGTTTTTTTGCGTTTTTTGAAATTTCATCGATTTGTTCAACATCTTGATTAGAAGTTTCATGAACGCTACGAATTGCATCTAAAAGGCTGGATGAAAAGCCATAAGTATTTTTTAAGTTAGACATATAAGTCTCCTAGTCATCTATTATTTTAAGTTTACGTTGTGCTTTTAAATCTCTACGAATAAGAAACTTCGATGAATCTATATCAGTATCTTTAGGCTCTGGAGTCCGGCGAGCAGGAGGACTGGCGAATCTATGAGCTATTTGATCTTCAACACTGTCTTTAGAATCATCTTTCACGAAACTTTTAATCGTATCTAAGTTCTTATTTATATATTCGTGCTCTTTCTCAAGATTCATGTCTTTAGCAAATGACATGATACGATCATGTAATTCTTCAGCACGTTTTACGTCTTCTGGATTAGCAATCTTTTTTGCTAAGACTTCTTTTTCAAGGGCAAAAAGGCGATCATGGGCAATCGCAGAGTTCTCAGCTGCAGCAGGATTGGTATTTTTTGGAAGATTGTCATATAGGATCTGAGCTTTAGGACTTACTTCAAAATACTTAGTCATGTATGAACCTACAGCAACTTGATCATTTTGATCTTTTTCAAGTCGCTTATCTCTTTGTTCATAAACGCTTCTTATTGTATTACAGATACGACTATATCTGTAATCAGTTTTATCGAGCATAGGAACTCTACTAACAAAATCTTTGATAGTACTTTCTAAGTTTTTATACTCGTTCATTATCGTCCTTTAAGGAATGATCTGATCATCCAAGCGTGTTTTTTGTGTTGATCTATTCTATCTTGAATGAAATTAGAAAGACCGAGTTCAACTGAAGCTTCTGCTAATTTATATGCTTGTTGTAAAGAAGCAATCATAGTTTGATTATCAACTTGTAATTGTCTTAACATTTCTAGAGAAGTTAAAAGTCTTTCTTCGCCCTTGATTTGAGAAAGTTCTACATAACGCTCAAAAGATCCGGGAGCATATGCATCCAACGCTCTTATCTCTTCTGCAAAATGATCTATTGAGCTATAAATTTCGGTATAAAGATTTTCAAAAAAATCATGAAATTGAGCAAAATCTGGACCTTCAACATTCCAATGAAAATAATGCGCTTTTAGATATAGAGCAAAATTATTTGCCAAAACCATTTTAATAGAATCAATAAGAGTCATTAGACTGCCTTTGCTGCAAGCTGAGCTAGTTTAACCGCCCATCTAATCATGACTTCATTATGCGCTGTTTCATGGGCTTTATAAACCTGAATAGTTTCAATCAAAAGATCATTTAGATCTTCGTCTGAAATATCTCCGGCTTTATGATCTTCAATGATATTATGAAGTTCTGCAGCAAGTTCACCAAGTGCAGAATCGTCATCTTTATGCGATAAGATTTCTTTGATAAGTTCGTCCATTATCGACCTCTCCAAGCTGTTTCTAAAGCTGACATTCTAGAACCCGTTAATTTTAACCAATGATTACACATCTTTTCATTCTTAGCGTCTAAAGCTTTTTGAAGATTAACTGATATGCCTTCTGCATTTTCAGCCTGAGGATCTTTTCTAAAAGCAGTATATTCTTTCATAAACTTACTGTGGTACAATGCAGATGCCCAACTGACTTGAACAAAAGATTCACCACGTGCCTCACACTTTAGATTATTTATCTCGAGCCGAGTATCAACATATGCACCAGCAAGAACTGGATCGTGATCTCGTGGAAGTAGTGATAAAGAAAGACATCCACTTAAGGACATCGTTAATGCTAGTATAGCGAGTGCTCTCATGATTCTTCCTTTGCTCCTTTACCATACATTTTACGATATTTCACAGTGTGTTTACTTAGTTTCGTTTTAGCAGTTGCATCGCCTGGAGCTGGTTCATATGCCTTTGGATCTCTATCAGAAAGTTTATCTGCTTTTTGCCAATGTCTAACTCTAGCTGCGATAGTAGAGGAACTCAATCCTCTTTGATATGGTTCTTTATTTAATCGGGAATCAGCTTCACGAAGATCTTTATCGGCACCATGATATGTGCCTTTACCTTTGGTAATATATGAGTTAACTCTGGCCATTCCCCATTGCTGAGGAGTTGTACCTGGACGATGACCAGAATTCCATGCAGCTACGCCTCTTTTATAAACCGTTCTCAATGTAGACAATGATACACCAGAAGCTTTTGCTTTAGCAGCTAAACCTTTGTTCGCAGATTCTTCAATATAACTTTCATCAATTTCGCTACTCATATAATTTACTGCAGTAGAAATGTAATCTTCAGCTAATGTAATCTTTGATTGTACCCATTCAGGAAGATTTGTAGTAGGAGTTAAAAGCTTATCATGCATATATTGCGCATTACGTATGATGCTACGAAGCTGTGACATTGCCATATCACCTTCATAATCATATTCTTTTTTATCCTTCTTACTCATTTTTGTACCTTAGCAGATTTGGGTTTACGTGGCTTCTTTTCAACTTTAGCTTTACTAAGCCTTTGAACTGGAGTTTTGACTACTTCAACAACTTCTTTTACTTCTTGAACTACAGCTTCAACGATAGGTTGAACTTCAACTTTAACTTCTTCAACGACTGCAGCTACTTCAACTTTAAGTTCTTCTACTTTTTGCTCTACTTGTGTAGTAATCACAGCGACTTCTTCAGTTGTAGTTTCAAATAACTTTCGTACTTTAGCTAAAAGACTCTTAATCATGACTCATCTCCAAGTTTAAATTGGTTTCTTCTTAAGTTACGTTTCTTTTGTAGTTTATATTCCAACTCGTGTTCGCAATCCTTTTCGTCACATCCACATCCCATTCTTTCCATCAACTCTTTTTCTACTGATGGATGATGGGCAAACCCACCTTTGATTTTGATGCCCATATCTGCAGCTGTTAAGATAGCGCTATAACCAGCAGCTTTAGTGACAGTAAAACTTTCATATGATTCTGTCAGTGCTTTACCATTCTTATTTGTATCGCCTGCATACATGCCGACGATCTTATCATTGACTTTTCTATTTGGCTTATTTACTATAGCTGCATCCTTATTCTTGATGCCTACAACGAGTTGCTTTAGATATTCTAAAACACCAGAAGTATTTTGTCGATTTATAGGTCCCTTTTGAAGAGGCTTAGGAGGTACTCGAGCATATACAATTGTAGTAGTGTCTTTAGCTTCAGCGATATTCATGCCAGTTCGAACATGTTGCATAATTTCTTTACTATGAGGCTTTAAGTTGTCTGGTAATCCAGATTTGAACCCTTCATGATTGGCGGTTTTAGCGTGTTCTCTCATTTTAGATGCACTCATACCAGAAACATCTTCTGAATCTGGATCTCTTTCACCGGCAGATATAATATTTATAGACTTAAAATTATAATGATCGGGATGACCGTTATACTTGTGTAATAATTCTCTATATGCGTCCACTCTATCACTACCTGCTACCATAGTCACATGCTCATAACCTTGTTTATGCAAATGTGTAAGAGCATTCACAGGAGTAACGACGGTAGAAGGAGTTTCTTTTACTACATCACCAAAAGCGTGTTGTGCATAATGCAATTTGCGTGGATATGATAGAGGATTTTTCTTTTTATCTTGCGTATGAGACAAAAAGACGTGAGCATCCCCGCCCACATTTGCTGCGTGTTCTTTGACTTTATCCACAAGCATTTGATGACCGGTAGTAGGTGGATTCATACGACCAAATGAGATTACAGCGTGTCGCCCGGTTTCTTCCATTATAAAGTCTAAAAATTTAAGCATTTAAATAAAACCTTAATTAATTTAATCTATTTATATTAATTCAAACCATTCTAATGTAGCACCAACATTAACACCGCCAGTTTCACTTGCTACAATATTATTCTTTAGTCTTGTTTAGGTCTACTCGTTCTTTTTCAGTACCAGGAGCGTCATCTTCTTCATCCATCTTTTGAACAAGAAGCTTATCGCGATCTTCATTTGAAAACCAGAACTCTGCAGTCTTGTTATAGTTGCCGATAAATGCGCCAAGCATCAGAAGGAGTAGTTCTTTCCATTCTGATGCAACTGGTGTCTGTAAAACTGTTGCAAATAGAATGCCAACAATAATTAGTGCAAAAGTTCCAAGATTAATTAGAGTGATTCTCCAACGATTATCTTGCATCGTTTGAAGAAGATTACCAAATCGATTTGAGGGATTTTCCATGATTACTCCTTTGTTTTTAAGAAATTCATTCTATTAAATTCATATCTATCAGTTAACTTCGTAGGTCTATTATTTATGACTGAAACGAAACCTTCTGGTTTAGTCTTTTGACCGGCGATATGATGTTCGAAATCTGATTTACGAGACATGGTATGAACTAGAGTGTTCTTAGCTTTCTGTAAATGATGATGCAATGATAATATGTTACCGAAATGCTCTTTATTTTGATCAACGTGTTCAGCCGCATCAGAGAACGTCTTTTTCTTTTTTTCTTGCGCTACCAGTGTCTTAACTTTACTTGCTTCTTTTTCACCACGTTCTGATAGATGTTGCTTATAACCTTCTACAGAAGGAGCAGTATTGTTTCTTACGGTGCTATTGATATACATCTTAAGATGTGTTTTATGATCATGATCATCCAATACTCCGTAATGCTCTGGCTTTATTTTCTTAGCCATGGACGATGCGGCTTGAATATGCTTATTAAATTCAGCGGCGTCTTTATCACTAAATGAAGCATGTTCAGGTTTAAAATGCGAATGAATTACATGAACATCAGGATGCTCATTGAAGTGTGAAAGATCTGCTCCATATTCAGCTTTCATTGAGTCTAGAGTTTTACCATGATAAGCAGTATGAATTGCAACACCTATCTTTGAGCGCTTTACCTTTTCGCCTTCAGCGGAATTGCCTGAAGCAGAATATGTGATGGCATTTGGTTTAAAATGTACCTTTCCATTACTGTGCTGGACGTCTTCAGGAGTATGCATGATATCACCTTGATATACGCCATGACTAGGTGTAGATTTAGGAAGATGGCGCAAGGCCGCCTTTAATTTAGCAACTAATCCTGGAGCATGACCGTGATTTTTTTCAATATCTTCTTCACTATAATTTAGTTTAGGATCTTTATTGAAAGCAGATTTAGAAGCGACAAAAAATTTACCGGTTTCAGGATGATGGCCAAATACGATCGAAGGAGATCCATCCCATTTAGTCATGATCTTAGCTTTAGAAGGCTTACCCTGTAAAGCATTTGCAGTCTGACGAAGGGTGTTTATGGCATGTTGAGTTCCTTCATGACCGGCATTGATTGGATGATCTTCAGCATGCTCTAAATGTTTTAACTTCTCTTCGTTTTCAGATTCTTTAAGTTCTATAAATCGTCTCATGTCAAAAACCCCTGTTTAACATTTTATTGTATTTATAAATAAAAAATAATTGTAAAAGAGATACGTCTTTATGTTTGTAACGTCCAAGGGCCCAAAATTAAATGAATATGCCAATAAAATTAAT